>Ga0066637_10001121_pt1 | contig 17106 bp, 24 predicted proteins | sample CryGeyCG2014_020_FD_62737 | JGI IMG/M metagenome (GOLD analysis project Ga0066637, IMG submission 62737) | Groundwater microbial communities from aquifer - Crystal Geyser CG08_land_8/20/14_0.20 | ecosystem: Environmental > Aquatic > Deep subsurface > Groundwater | place: USA: Utah: Grand County...
CTGCCTTTTGAACTCCATGCTACATTTTACCACCCCACCGAAGCCAGCGGATACTCTTCATCTACAGCCTAACGGCTGTAGTATTTCGGTTGATCAATAAAGGGGCTGGGGAATCTAACATCGGATGGATTCATTCGAAAGGAAGCGGAAACCGACTCTTGTAGCCAGATTTACTCTAATTCATAATGATAATGATTAATGGGGTAAGAGTTAGAAAGAATCAAAAACACGTTACTAGGTTCTTTGCTAACGCTTATCCTAACAGGCCTACTTGTCTGCCTAAACCTTTCTGGATACGGAGATGGAATTACTCCCCCGCGCAAAGTTTGTCTGGCAGTTAATTCGTATTCACCCATTGGCACACGAATAGGCCGCAGAATTGAAGTGAAATCATTAAAAACGACAATTCCCCGATTATTAGTTTTGTTGCTTGCAACCAAGACGGGAAAATATGCCGCTTCTGAAGTAATATCTCGAGCTTTAACATACACCCAATATTCTGTTTGATCATTCGAAGACAACAGGCTTCCCATTGTATCCAAAACCGTAATCGTTAATTTCCCTGGTTTAATCAGGATAGTTGCGGAATCAGTTTTAGCAGCCAAACATACACTAGCAGAAATTAAGAGCAACAGAACAGAACAGAACAGAACAGAACAGAACAGAACTTCTTAGACATATTACCCCTCCTTCGCTTAATAAATACGCTGAACTTGTTTATTTTTTTGTCATCACCTCCTCGTTATACTAATATACTAACACACTTTTAACGATAAATCATTATCCGAACTCGACCAAGTACCTTTTCTTGAGGGTTCTCGCCAAACATTAAAATAGCCGCGTTAGTTGGTTGGTCTTTTTTAATTAATTTAAGTTTCTTAAGCGCTTCCTTTAATGAAATTTTTATGCTGACTTTCAAATTCCTTTCCTGATTAGCTTTTTTAAAAAGTCTCTCACTTTGGTTTCATTTATGTTTTTTAAGGTTGAGCCTTTGCAAATTTGGTTATCAAAATGCAGCTTTTCTTCATGCTTTTTCAGCAACAACCTTTCATATTCATTCCTGCTCATTGCCTTTGTATTCTTCCCGATCCGGATAAATGCTTTCCCTTGGGCTAAATGCGGTTTATCATGGCTGGCAGAAACCTCAATTGAAATTACGCTCTTTTTATCTGTTTTAAGCGGCTTTATTTCCGGATAAATTCGAGGATCTAAATTATCAACAATCGTGTTGGTTAACCTCTCTATGGTTTGTTTGCCAATATCAACCCCGAGGATTTTCTCGCTTTCTCCCAACCCTATCAATTTTAAAATTTTAGCTTTTGTCATATGTTACTCGGCGCACTCATTGAATACCCCTTAAATATTTTTTTATTTCTTTTTTAAAAAAATTACTTAGCGCACTTGGCTTAAGGACAGCTTCAGCCAAATACTTTAAATTGGTCTCTACTTTTAGATCATCCAAATAGGTTAACTGCTCCAAAAACATTTTCTCGCTAAAGACTTCACCGTACTTTTTTTGGCTCCACTTAATGATGTGACCAAGAGAGGCATGTTTTTGTTTAATGATTATATACAGATCAAAATAATCACGATAGTTTCCGCGTCGACCCAGAGCATAAGCTTTGGTAGTTGCCAGGTCCTTTATTGACAGTAAAGGAACCGTTTGTGGGGTTTTTAGTAAAGGAAAAATCGGCTCCCAATAATAATTCAATAAAGTAACTTTGATCTCCTGTCGCAGGACTAAACTTAGCTCATCACTTGTATCAACCAGCATCTGTGGTTTATAAGAAGCCAAGCCCTTAACAATTTTGCTTTTTACAGCCAAGGTAATCGGCGCTGCCCTAAAGAGATCAAAATCAAACGATTCACGATGGCCTATTTGCAAGGCCAGGGCTGTTCCGCCCGCCAAATAATAATCACAGCCAATAATTGAATAAAGCTTTTGAAAAATCCCTTGACGTTCTTGGTCCAATATATCCCAATGCAGATTAGGCAATTTTTTCCTCCAAATTATTAAGCAAATATCACCTTGGCAAAAGACAAAATACTTTTCCGGCTGAATCGGCCGGCATTTTTCTTGGCGAAATCATAAAGGGCTTTCCTGCCAAGCTTTTGTATTAGGTAGTTGACATGCTCCATCCTCCCTTTTTCCAGGGCTTGAAAAAGAATGGTTTCACGGTCTGTTTCCAAGGAAAGCTTATCAAAATCAGAAAACCAAAGAATCGATCTGAAATATTTTGGCAAGCTCATTTTTATTATTGTCTCCTTAAGTAACCGGTGTCAACCAGCTTTTATACTTGGCCATTTCCCCTTTTACCGCCTTAAAATATATCTCTTGGATTTTTCGGGTTACCGGACCCATTGAGCCACTACCGATTTTCTTTTTATTAACATACCCTATCGGTACCACCTGCGCTCCTGTACCGCAAAAGAAAAGCTCGTCGGCTTTAAAAAGCTCGGCCGGCTTAAAAGATTTTTCAGTTGTAGAAATATCCAACTCTTTTTTAGCAAGTAACATGACTGTCGCCCTGGTTATCCCCGGCAAAATATCATCAGAGAGCCTGGGGGTAATAAGTTTGCCCTTTTTAACCATAAAGATATTCTCACCGGAGCCTTCAGCCACATTGCCTTTGTGCGATAAAGTTATCGCTTCAACACAACCTTTACTTAAAGCTTCTGCCTTAGCTAAAGACGAATTAAAATATGTGCCGGTCAGCTTTGCCCCTTGCGGCATAGAGTACTCGCTGATGCGGCGATATTTGGAAATCCAAACTTTTATTCCGCTTGAAGTATCGAGATAGTTACCAAAAGGAGCAACGTAAATCGCAAAGTCATCCGCGACCCCGATTAACCCTAAGCCAACCTTTTCTTCCGACTTATAAGCAAGAGGCCTAATATAAAGATCCTGCTTATAATCGTTTTTGCGGACCAGCTCCACGGTAACATCCATCATCTCCTGTAGCGACAGCCCTAGCTTCATGTGCAAAGTTTTAGCCGACTTCATCAAACGCTGGTAATGCTCGCGGAGTTTCAATATATACATCTGCGACTGATCAATATTATAGTAAGCGCGGATCCCTTCGAAGCAGCCGGTCCCGTAGTTTAAAGCATGGGTCATAATGCCGACAGTCGCCTGCTCAAAAGGGACAATCTGCCTTCTAAAAAAAGCGTATTTCATTTATGCTACTAAACTCCAATATGAGCAGGAGGAACAGTTTGTCTGGTATGTAGCGTTAAATCACTTCTAAGTTTTCTAAAGTTTTGCTCTGTTTCATTGCGAAATTCTTCCAGTTTATTATCTACCCTGTTAATGGCATTAAGCAAAACTGAATGCCCCTCTGCAATAGCTTTTACATCACTTCTAATTTGTTCAAACATGATTTGTACTTTTTTAAATTCATCACTCATATTTCTTTCCTCCTACATTGATTCTGGAGCACTAATTGCCAGTAATTGTAACACGTTTTTCAGGGTAATTCGACAACAATTTACTAGGTAAATCCGTGATGGGTTGCCGATAACTTTGCATTGTTCATAAAAGGAATGAAAGGTTGTCGCCAGCTCTTTGGCATACTCGGTTAATCGATGCGGCAAGCGATATTTGGCGGCTTCTTCGACAATATCAGGGAAGCTTAAGATTTTGAGGGCTAGGTCGCGTTCTGCCTGATGCTCAATTCTGCACTCTTCATTCTCCATTTTACATTTTGCCAATATCGAACAAATTCTCGCGTGCGCGTATTGCACATAAAAGACCGGATTGTCGTTTGATTTTTTCTTGGCTAGCTCAAGATCAAAATTTAAATGCGAATTAACATCAGTCATGGCAAAGAAAAACCGGGTCGCGTCAGCTCCCGTCTCCTCAATTACCTCCTCAAGTGTCACCATCTCGCCAGTGCGCTTGGACATCCGAACAACTTCTTTCCCCCGATAAAGAGCAACCAATTGGCCAATAATAATCTCCAGTTTATCTTGAGCAAACCCCATCGCCCCCACAGCCTGCTTGATCCGCTTTACATAACCATGATGATCAGTCCCCCAAATATTAATTAAATGGTCAAAACCACGCTTAAATTTATCATAATGATAAGCTAGGTCCGCGGCAAAATAAGTTGGCCGGCCGTCTTCGCGCACCAGCACCCTATCCTTGTCATCGCCAAATTGGGTTGCCTTAAACCAAATAGCCCCCTCTTTTTCAAAAGTTAAATTTTTCTCTTTAAGGATATTAACCGCGGCTTCAACTTCATTTTTGTCATGCAGCGTACTTTCCATGAACCAGTTATCAAACTCAACACCAAGCGCCTTAAGAATAGTTTTCTGCTGATCGAGGATAGAACTCAGCATCTCTTCGCGAGTGCCGCCCTGAACATCTTTTATATAACTCCCACCATAACCACCCTCGGGAACATCTTTTCCTCCTCTGGCAGCTAAGACAGAAGCTTCTAATTTCTCAACTTGATTACCAATATTATTAACATAAAATTCAGTAGTGACTTGATGGCCAGCAGCCTTTAACAACCTGGCAATGGTATCTCCAATCACTGCCCAGCGGCCGTGGCCAACGTGGAGCGGGCCGGTTGGGTTGGCAGAAACGTATTCCATAAGAATTTTCTGTTGCCGGTTGCTTGTTACCTGTCCCCAGTTATTGACTTGTTTGGCCACTTCAAGCAGTGAGGCTTGCAAATATTTATCAGAGAGGAAAAAGTTTATAAAGCCTGGGCCAGCAATCTCAATTTTGGAAAAAACTTTTTGGGTATCGACGACTTTCAGGGCCTCAGTGAGGTTTGTTGCCAGTTCACGCGGGTTTTGGCCGACTTTTTTAGCAGCCACAATGGCAATATTAGTCGAATAATCGCCGTACTCTTTTTGGCGCGGGATATCAACCTTGATCTCAAGATTATCTTTGATCTCTAGCTGCTCAAGGGCTGATTGAAGCAGCAAACAAATCTGCCGCTTAAGCATGGACAATTAATCTTCCTTTTCTTTATCTATGTCTTCTTTTATTTCAGAAAGTTTAGCTTTCCCTTTTTCAATGGATTCCTGAAGCTTTTTTCTAGTCTCTTCCCCCTTGCGCGGCGCAAACAGCAACCCCATAATAAGCCCGATGATCCCGCCAATCGTTAAGCTCTTCGTTATTTTACCCATCGCATTTTTCCTCCTTATCAAAAAAGACTTTAAGCCCTCTTTTGATCCCGGCTATCGCGGCTATCAAGCTTGACTTGCTACTGGAGCCTTTTTTTTTAAGCCTGCCTCCGAACTGCCCAAGCAGAGAAACTACATCAAAAATTGAGGTGATGATCATTAGTTTTTCTTTAACTTGATGGACCATTTTTCTGGCGTCTAGCAAGATCAAAATCCCCTGGACGGTAGCGACAACTAAAGCCAGCAGCAAAATGATCCCGGAAAAGATTAAGATATTTATTAAAATTTCATACATTATTATTTATCCTCCAATTCACCAGCAACCCGATTGGCCTCTTCTTTCCCCTCGTCAAAAGCCTCGATAAATTTATCAATTACCTCGTCAAGTTCTAAATCTTTAAATTTTTGTTTAAGTTTTTCCCGGATAGCGTCACCGGTCGCTGGAGCAAAAAGTAGGGCCGCGGCAGCACCCAATAAACCGCCAAACAACAAGCCTTCAATAAAATGCGAATCTTTGCTCATGACTTTATCTTATCATGCCTTGGGATATGAACCAAGTAATTTCATAAATGAGGTCACTTGTTTAACCTCTTTTAGAGCATGGGCAATCAGCTCCTGGCTGCGATGGCCTTCCATATCCACAAAAAAATAATAATCGCCTAGAGCCTTCTTTGACGGGCGAGACTCAATTTTTGTCAGGTTAATATCGCGGTCGGCAAAAACCTTTAAGACATCGTGCAGGCCACCAGGACGGTCGCTCTTAATTGAAAAAACTATCGAGGTCTTATCTTTCCCTGACCGCTGGGCGTCTTTTTTAGCCAGAACGACAAACCTGGTCTTATTATCTTTAGCATTAATTTTGGCGGCCAGGATTTTTAGTTTATAAAGCTCGGCAGTCCCCTTGTTGCCAATCGCGGCAAAAACAGAACCTTTAACCTTACCATGGGCAATCACCCTTTCACCAAGTGAAGTCGCTACCTGGCGCACTGCATCAGAGGTGCTGTATGACATATGAAGTTTAGCCTTAGGAAATTTCTGCCTTAAATAATTTTTGCACTGGTCAAGGACCTGGGGATGGGAAATAATATCGGTCACGTCAGAGAGCTTGATCCCTGGCTGGGCAATTAAATAGTGGTAAACCGATAACACAAGTTCTTGTTTAATCATCAGGTCAACATCTTTAACCAGCATATCAGGGACAATCCCAATGGTCCCTTCGGTCGAGTTTTCAATCGGCACAATCCCTTCGTGGACCTTGCCTGACTCAACGGCAAATAAGATATCATGAAAAGTTGAAAACGGAATAAGGTCTATTTTTCCTTTAATCTTTTTTAAATAAAGCTTGCTCGCCTCTTCGGAAAATGTCCCCTCCGGTCCTAAAAAGCCGATTTTCATTTTGCGACCTCCTAATAAGAAGCTTAACATGGAAGGCATTATATTCGACTAAAATCTATAGGTCAAGAAGTTTTGTGATGGACAACCTGTATCTGGCTCTCATCAAGCATCTGCTTAGCCAGCTCGTCTGGATAGCCACCGGTGTAAACTAACTTTTTAAGCCCGGCATTGATCATCATCTTGGCACAGATAACACAGGGCTGGTAATTACAATATAATGTGCCGCCGGAAATCTTCACCCCGTGGACAGCAGCCTGGATAATCGCGTTTTGCTCCGCGTGCAGCCCTCGACAAAGCTCATGCCGATGTCCCGATGGAATCCCCATCTCTTTGCGTAAACAACCCAGTTCTTCGCAATGCTTAAAGCCTTTTGGCGTACCATTATAACCTGTGGAAAGAATCCGGTTGTCCTTAACAATAATCGCGCCGACTTTGCGCTTCACACAAGTCGCCCGCTCGGAAACATCGGCTGTAATCTTTAAGAAGTATTCGTCCCAAGAAGGCCTGCTCATTTTTTGCGCCCTAAAACATTTTTAACAGAGTTGATAATTTCTTGAGTGGTCAAGCCATATTTTACCAAGAGCTCATCAGGCTTGCCGGATTCGCCAAACGTATCCCGCATCCCTACCCGCCCCATCGGCACAACTTCGTTTTCCACAATCACTTCAGCCACCGCGCTGCCAAGCCCGCCAATAATTGAGTGTTCTTCAGTTGTGACAATTGCCCCTGTCTCTTTAGCACACTTAATAATCAGATCTTTATCAATCGGTTTAATAGTGTGCATATTCACAACCCGCACATCGATATTTTCATTGGCCAATTCTTCGGCAGCTTCTAAGGCTTTAGCCACCATCAGGCCGCAAGCAATAATGGTAACATCTTTGCCAGGACGGAAAATTTCACCTTGGCCGATTTTAAAATCATATTTTTTGTCTTCGGTAATAACAGGTGTCTTGGGCCGGCCCAGGCGAATGTACATCGGGCCGTAAAAATCAGCAGCCGCCTTGATCAGCTTTTCTGTCTCAAGAGCGTCACAAGGGACCACCACTGTCATATTGGGGAGTGAACGTATAATGGAAATATCCTCGTTAGCTTGGTGGGAGGCCCCATCTTCGCCGGTAGTAATTCCGCCATGGGTCACCACAATTTTCACGTTTAAACGCGTATAAGCAACAGAGACCCGAACCTGATCCCAGGCTCGGCCGGAACCAAAAACCGCAAAGGTTGAGGCAAAAGCAATTTTACCAGAGGCAGCCAAACCCGCGGCTGTGCCAATCATATCCTGCTCTGCGATCCCCATGTCAAAAAACCGGTCAGGGAATTCTTTGGCAAAGTCAGCTGTCTTGGTGGAGACAGCTAAATCAGCATCAAGAACAACTATATTAGGATTCTCTTTGCCAAGTTCAATCAAGGTTTTTCCGTAAGCATCTCTGGTCGCAATCATCTTCATGATTCAAATTCCTTTATTTCGCAAAGTTCGCATATCGCTTTCTTTTCTTCATCGGGGGTCGGCGCCTTGCCGTGGTAATCAAGGGGTTTGGCTTCCATAAAAGAAACCCCTTTCCCCTTCACCGTGTCGGCAATAATTATAGACGGTTTCCCCCGGCTCCCCTTAGCTTTTTCAATCGCTTCAACAATAGACTTCACATCATGGCCGTTGCATTTTAAAACATTCCAGCCAAAAGCTTTCCACTTGTCAGCCAATGGTTCAATGTTTTTCACGTCTGCAATTTTGCCGTCGATCTGATACTTGTTGTTGTCAATAAAAGCGATTAAACGATCGAGTTTATAATGGCTGGAGGTCATGGCTGCTTCCCAAACCTGCCCCTCTTGGCATTCCCCATCACCCATTAAACAATAAACATGGTAATCTTTACCGTCCAATCTCCCGGCCAGCGCCATCCCATTGGCAGCCGAAAGCCCCTGACCAAGTGACCCTGTTGACATCTCAATTCCCGGCAGGGACAACATATCAACATGACCTTGCAAAGAGCTGCCGATTTGGCGCAGGGTATTTAAATATTTGGCGGAAAAATAGCCTGCTTCAGCCAAAGCAGCGTATAAAACCGGAGCTGCATGGCCTTTGCTCATGACAAAGCGGTCGCGGTCAACCCAACCAGGGTTCTCTGGATTTTTTTTCAAAACATGGAAATAAAGCACTGCCACAATGTCCGCGGCCGAGAGTGAACCGCCGGGATGGCCGGAGGCCGCGGCACAGGTCATCCTGATAATATGCTGGCGGAGTTTATTAGCAACAGTTTCAAGCTCTTTAACTTTTTCTCTAGTAAGCATGAAAGTTATTCTAACACAACCTTAACTTCTGGCACAAGATCAACTTTTTTTACCCGCGACTTGATCAACTGGACTAAATTAAGAACATCCTTGCTAGTGGCTTGTCCTAAATTCACAATAAAATTAGCGTGTTTTTCGCTGACTTTGGCATCGCCAACTCGTAAGCCCTTACAACAGGCCTCTTCAATTAATTTGGCGGCAATTAACGGCTTGGGATTTTTAAAAACACTGCCGCAGTTTGGCAAATCAAGAGGATGTTTGGCTTTTCTTTTAGAACGATACTCTTTAATTAATTTTAGATCCGCGCCTTGTTTTACTTTCAATTTTGCTTCAACTACAACCCCTGCAATAGCACTAGATCGATAACTATAATGCAGATCAGCTTGCCTTAGAACCTTTTCTTCTCCCTCATAACTAACAACTTTTACCCACTTAACAAAAGTGCCAATCTCACTCCCCCACGCCCCTGCATTCATCACCACTGCCCCACCAACTGAGCCAGGGATCCCAGCTAGAAATTCGAGCCCGCCTAAGTTTTTTTCAGCCAAAGTATCAACCAATTTATTCAGACTTACTCCTGCTCCCACCACAACTGTTTCGCCTTCAATCTGCAAGCTGGTGCAGCACTCATCAATTTTAATAACTAAGCCATCATAGCCTTCATCAGCAAAAAGCAGGTTAGTCCCGCGGCCAATGATTATTTTTTTACCTTCAAAAGCGAGCGCTTCATTTAGCTCGGCAATGTTTTTCGGCGCGCAGAAAAACTTGGCCGGCCCGCCGATTCTAATCGAAGTGTGGTTTTTTAGCGGTTCACCCTGTTTTATTTCCATCTTGCCTCATTCTGAGCCTTGTTACCAGCTCTTTGCCAACTGTGTAAATATCCCCAGCCCCTAAAGTTAAAATAATATCACCTTCTTGGGCCATTGAGAGGAGATAGTCATTGATCAGTTCCTTGCGTGGAATATATTCAACCTGCTTATCCTTAATGTTATCCACAATAGTCTTGCCGGAAATCCCTGGGATTGGTTTTTCCGAGGCAGCGTAAATATCAGTGATTATCACTTTATCAGCATCAGTAAAAGCTGCGCCAAATTCTTTTTGGAGCAAGGCTGTCCTGGTAAACCGGTGGGGTTGGAAAATACAGATGATCCGGCGCTCTTTCCAACCAAGTTTTGCCGTCGAAAGCGTTGCTTTAATTTCAGTTGGATGGTGTGCGTAATCATCTATAACTAGAATATTGCTGACCTCGCCGATTGTTTGAAAACGGCGGCGCGCGCCGACAAAGGTCTGCAAGGCCGAGGCAATAGAAACAAAATCAAGGCCAAACTCAAAGCCAATGGCAAAGACAGGCAGGCTGTTTAAGACATTTTGCCAGCCTGGAACAGACAAATGGACCGATCCTAAATCTTCGCCAGACCTTAACAAATTAAAAGAGGAATTAAATTGGTCAAAGTGGCGATTTTTCGCGGTATATTGAACATCCCCCTCAAGGCCGTAGGTAATAAAGCGACGATCGATTTTGGCCATTAATTGTTGATTGTTCTGGTTGGTTCCATCCAACACAATAAAGCCGGTCGCGTCAACCCTTTGACCAAATTTTTCAAAAGTTTCCTGCAGCACTTTAATGGAACCAAACTGCTCCATATGGTCAGGCTCAATATTGGTAATGACCGCAACTGTGGGTGAATAAAACAGAAAAGAGCTGTCTGATTCATCAGCCTCGGCTATGGCAAAGCGGCCGCTGCCCAGCCTGGCATTGCCCTCAACATAATCCATATCACAGCCAATTAAAAAAGTCGGATTGAGCTGGCAACAATCAAAAACCTTGGCCAGCATCGCGGTGGTGGTGGTTTTACCGTGGGTGCCGGCCACGGCGATCTTGGTCTTGTTTTGCTCAAGGATCCAGTCAAGCATTTCTGCCCTTTTAATGATCGGGATTTCTTTGGCCTTGCCTTCCCGGCGCTCATTGTTGCGCGGAGAAACTGCAGAGCTGTATACAATTAAATCTGTCCCGCGAACATGCTCTGCCTCATGGCCAATAAAGACCTTGACCCCTAAGTCCCTCAAACGAATAGTGTTTGGCCCTTCCCGGCTATCAGTGCCAGAGACCTGGTAGCCCATCTGGTGAAGGATCGTGGCTAGGCCAGACATACCACAGCCTCCAATACCCAAGAGGTGGACTTTTTTGATCCTCTCCATATTAAACGTAGTCATAAATGAAATCAACAATCCTTTCTGCCGCTAGAGGCCGAGCCAACAGCTGACACGCTGTGCTCATTTTAGCATATTGTTGGCTGTCAAAATCAGTCAGCAACTTAATAAATACTTGTGGGGTAAAGTCCTGGTTTGCGATAACCTTGGCACAGCCAGCTTTGGCTAAAACTTGGGCGTTTTGCCACTGATGATTGCCAGCAGCATAAGGGAAAGGGATTAAGACCATTGGCAGGCCAACCACTAAAAACTCGGCCAAGGCTGTTGCGCCGGAACGGCTAACCACCAAGTCAACTTTTGCTAAGAGCTCGGCCATATTATCAACGTAAGCCAGGGGCAAATAATTTTCTTTTTGGTGCCCAGGGGAATAATCGCGCTGGCCAATGACGTGAATAACTTTAATTGCTTGAGGGATCTTATCAATAGAGCTTATAACTGACTGGTTAATGGTCCTAGCCCCTTGACTGCCGCCAATGACCAAGACTGTTGGCTCATGGGGCTGTTTCTTTAGCTCAATAATTGCTCGCCTGACGGGATTGCCGACCACTTCCCCAACCAGATATTTCTGGCTCTCTTCAAAGGCGAGAAAAATTTTGGTGGCTAACCTAGCACATAAGCGGGTGACGAAACCAGGCAAGACATTTTGTTCTAAAAGAATAATCGGCACCCGTAACAATTTGGCCGCCAAACAGACTGGCAGGCTAACGTAGCCGCCAGTTGCGATCAGGATATCCGGTTTTTCCATCAACAGCAAAAAGATCGATTGAAAAAAACCAACCAAAGAAACAAATGGCGCGGAAAGCGCTTGGTATGATAATTTACGTAGCATAGCCCTAGCCCAGATTAACTTGATCACAAACCCGGCCTTAGGCACTAGAATTTTTTCCAGCCCTTCCCAGCCACCAATAAATAAGATCGCGCCATTTTTGCCACGACGAGTTAGCTCTTGGGCAATTGCAATCCCTGGATAAATATGGCCGCCAGTGCCGCCAGCCACAATTGCTGTTTTCATTTGGCCTTGGCCTTGCTTTCCTTACCTGGCCAAAGAGAAATGTTGATCAATATCCCCACGGCGAACAGATTAACAATGGTTGATGTCCCGCCATAACTTATAAAAGGCAGCGGTATCCCGGTTGTTGGCAAAAGCCCAATTACCACCATAATATTCATCAGTGTTTGCAAGGCCAGCCAAGACACAATGCCGGTGGCTAAAAGCGAGCAAAAATGGTTGTGTTGCGAGAGTGCGATCTTAAGGCCCCTAACAATAAAAATAATGAACAAGATAATGACTACCACCCCGCCAATAAAGCCTAATTCTTCGCCTAGTATGGCAAAAATGAAATCAGTGAATTGTTGGGGCAGATAAAAATACTTTTGCCTGGAGGCCCCTAGGCCCAAGCCATGCCAGCCCCCAGAACCAACAGCTAAAAGTGACTGGATAATCTGAAAGCCTGAGCCTTGCGGATCTTTCCAAGGATCAAGGAACGCGGTCAGCCGGCGGAGCCTGTAAGGGCTAGTCAGTGATAGAGCAATGACTGCTAGCAAGCCAGAGCCAAGTAAAAAACCAAGGTGGGCCAGCCTGATCCCAGCCACAAACAACAAGATGACAGAGATCAAAACAATGGCAATGGCTGTGCCCAGGTCAGGTTGTAAAATAACAATTATGGCTGTCAATCCAATCAAGACTAGGATGGGCAATAGCCCATGCAAAAAGTCGACTATCCCCTCTCCCAAATCAGACAGTAAACGGGCCAAAATAACAATCATTGAAAACTTGATCAATTCTGATGGCTGGAAGGAAATCAACCCCAAATTGATCCACCTGGTAGCGCCTAAGACCTGCCTGCCAACCCCGGGCACGAACAAAAGCAATAATAAGATCATAGAAAAAGCGTAAATAGCAAACGCCCACTTTCTTAAGAGCTCAAGATCGCAGCGAAGGGCAAAATATAAGCCGCACAAGCCAAGCAAAAGATAAAAAAGGTGACGTTTTATGAAAAAATATGTATCCCCAACCTTAAGGCCCATTGTTGGGCTGGCTGAAAAGACCATAATTGTGCCAATAGTGATTAAAGCAAAAATAGAAAAAAGGAAAATATAATCAGTTTTTGGTTGACGCATATTGTAATACCGTTTGCTTAAAAAGCCGGCCCCTTTCTTCAAAATTACTAAACATGTCAAAACTCGCGCAGGCTGGTGACAATAAGACCACATCACCCTGGCGCGCCAGCTCAAGTGATTTTTTAACTGCGTCAGGCATAGTTTTGGCCAGAAGAATCGCCTTAAAACCCTTTGCTGCCAAGACTTGTTTAAACCTCTTGGTTGCTTGGCCAATCAAAATAACTTCAGCCACATTTTTTTTGACTGCTTTGACTAACTGCTCAAGGCTAACACCCTTATCTTTGCCGCCTAATATTAGGACAATTCTCTTGCCAATAAAAGTCTCAATTGCAACCAGGGTTGAATCAGGATTAGTTGCCTTGGAATCATTATAAAACTTAACACCGTTAATCGCCCGCACAAATTCTATTCTGTGCTCAACCCCAGGAAAAGCCTTTAATACTTTAGCGATAATTTTTTCATCTACATTGCACAATTTAGCTACGCTTGCAGCGGCTAAAGCATTTTCCAGGTTATGACGGCCAGGAATTTTGATCCCGGCCGGATCAAGGGTGACGATACCTTTTTTGTCCTTACTAAACGGAACTGGTTTGGCCTTGGCAGCCTTAACCATCTTTTCAACCTGCGGATCGTCTAAGTTGTAGACCAGATAATCATCACTTGTTTGCTGGGCAAAGACCTTGGCCTTTTGCTTAATATACTCTGCCATGGTCTTATGCCGCTCTAAATGATCTGGTTGGATGTTTAAAACAACTGAAATAAATGGTTTAAACTTCTTGGTGGTTTCCAATTGATAGCTGCTAATCTCAGCCACAACATAATCAAGGTTAGTGTCATCAACCTCGACCAGTGGGTTGCCAATGTTGCCGGCCACCGCGACTTTATTGCCGCCAGCACGCAAAAGTTCGCCAATTAAAGTAGTGGTGGTGGTTTTGCCATTGGTTCCTGTGACTGCAATAATCGGTTTTTTTAAGATTTGGAAGGCGAGCTCAATTTCTGAAATAATTGGGGCGGTGGCTTTTTGCAAAATAGGCAGATCTAAATATATTCCCGGACTGACAACGATCAAATCAACACCTTGCAAAAGGCTTTCAGGGTGCCCTCCCAGCTCACACCTCACACCCAAATCTTTTAGGTGACGAATAGTTTCTGGTTCAACATCACTGTCTTTTTTAATGTCTGTAATCGTCACCCTCGCGCCAAGCAAAGCTAATTTCTTGGCAGCAGCCAAGCCGCTCCGAGCCAAGCCAAAGATCAGGATGTTTTTGTCTGCTAAGTTGTTCATTAACAAACTAGTAAGCTGACTAGGCCAAAAAGAGCAGCCAGCAGCCAGGCAGAGATAACGATTTGAATTTCTGAAAAACCTAGCAGCTCAAAATGATGGTGCAACGGTGTCATTTTAAACACCCGTTGCTTAAACAACTTAAATGAGGTTACTTGAATAATAACAGAAAGAGCCTCAAGCACAAAAACTCCGCCAATCAAGGCCAAAAGTAATTCTTGTCTAATGATGATCGCAATTCCGGCTAGGGCTGCCCCGATGGCTAACGCGCCGATATCGCCCATAAATAATTTTGCTTGAGGAAAGTTAAAGTAGAGAAAAGCCGCCACTGCCCCTGCCCCCACAAAACAAAGGGTAGCTGCGTCAGTACTTTGGGCCCTGGCAGATAAAATTCCTAAAAAAAGAAAAGCGATTAAGGCTGTCCCAGCCAGTAACCCATTAAGACCATCTGTTAAATTGGTGGCATTGGCAGAACCGACTATAATAAAAACTGAGCAGACAAAAGATAAAACAGGCTGACCAAAGCTAACCCGGCCAAAACCAATTATTAGCACCAGACTAAAAATAGCAGCCGCCACAATTTGGGCGCCCAACTTTTGCCCAAAGGTTAAGCCTAGGTTTTGGTGCCTAACAATCTTTATCAAGTCATCAATAAAACCAATCAACGCAAAAGCCATAATTAACAACAGCAGTACCAGAAATTCTTGGTTTAAGTCAAAGTCAGTAAAGATTAAGCCAAAGATTATGATAGTGGCCACAAAACCTAACCCGCCCATTGTTGGGGTGCCAGCCTTGGCTTGATGACTTGCTGGTCCCTCTTTTCTAATGGCTTGAAAGGCATGAAAAAATCTCATTACCCATAACACAGGCCAGGTAATCAAAAAGCAAACGATCACTGCCGCGGTAAAGAGAAAAATACTATTAACCATTGATTAATTCTAGCATACCAGAAAAGGGGCCGCAATTTGAGGATAGTAGAACTTGACCCGGGACCTAAAATGAATTGACCCTCATTAGAATAATAATGAGGGTCAATTGCTTTTAAAAAATTTATAAGCCCAATTGGCCTTTAAAAACTGCTCCAGGAAGGATCGTGGTTGAATTTGAGCCACCTGTACCAGTATAAGACAAGAAGAAAATATCAAATCCCACTTCCAGCGCTTCAGCTATCGGAGTTCTTACGCCATAATTTAACGTAATTGTTCCTGAAGCCCCAGTACTAGAGGTGTTATATGACAAACCAACCGAGGGTTGAATTTTGCCAACCTTGGCCAAGTTATAATCACCCTTTAGCAACAAGCCATAGACACTTCCAGTGCTGACATAATATGTACCTAGGGCAGCGCTAAAATCACGATTGATGTTATAGCCTAACACTCCCCAACCTGACCAGTCACCAATATAAAATTTGCCTACATTGCTAGTGTCAGTATAGACAGCGCTTTCCTTAGCTACAACATTTTTAGCAGGGGCAGCCCAAACAGCAGAGGTAAGTATAATTGCACAAAGCAAAAAGAATAAAACCTTTTTCATTTATTTCACCTCCTTTTTATCAAAGGTAACAGTAATGTAACACAAAAATTTAAGGGGTGCAACAAAAGAATGTCAAATTATAGTTTTTATCTGCCTTTGAAAAAGTTGTGGAAGAAATCAGCAGCCATGTCCTTGCACCCAAGGCCAAAAGCAATCGCGGCCGCCAAAGCTGGGAAGCCAATGATTATACCCAAATGAGGGGCAAGATTATTTAGGTCAAAGCCTAATTCTGACAAAGCAGCCAAAAAAGCGAAAACAATAATAATATAATAAATTGTTTTAGAAACTGGTTGCGCGCCTTCAAGGCCTAAATTAGCAATGACTACTTTGACAATAACCGAAATAACCATGGCCAAAAAAAGTCCTAAGCCAAGGATCAAGGCAGCGACAAGCACTACCCCCAGATGAACAAACAACCTCTGCAAGGCTGGCTCAATATCAAGGCCATAAAAGCGCATAATTGCTGTAATGACAACCAGGTTGAGGGACCAGGCAACTAGATCACCTAAAAGTTCTGCCAGGGTTTTCTTAACCCCAGCACGTTCCAGCGTGTTCGAGAAATTAAGCCAAGCAGCTAATTTGTTAAGTTGGACAAGATTTAAGACAAAAGCAGTGATTTGACCAAGCCGTTTAGCAATTAACAAGCCCAGAAACAAGAGCAAGAGGGTTAATAAGAGATTGAGTGTCACAGGCCAAATACTAGCCAATGAAAGCTGGATTGAACTAAACAAAAGGGACAGCGACATAACAACCCCTCCTAAAATTTAAGAAGCGCCAAAAGAACAGAAACTGACAAAAAAACAATGGTACAACCCCAAGTAATGGTATCAAGCCCCTTTTCCATCCCCTTAGGACTGCCAAATAATTTTGCCGAGCCTCCAATCCCACCTAGTCCCTCACCCTTGGCTGAATGAAGTAAAACAGCCACAATTAAAACCAGGGCAGACAAAAACTGAATAAGTAATAATAATCCTCTCATTTTGTCTTCTATTTTAGCTAAAAGACAAGGCTTTGTCAAACCATGTCAAGGCAAAGTGAAAATGTCCGGTTCTTAGCAAAGTAAAAATGTCCTGTTTTACACACAGATCAGATTTTTTTTCTTTGTTGCAACCCATCTTCTCCAAGGATGGTTT
>Ga0066637_10001123_pt1 | contig 17099 bp, 14 predicted proteins | sample CryGeyCG2014_020_FD_62737 | JGI IMG/M metagenome (GOLD analysis project Ga0066637, IMG submission 62737) | Groundwater microbial communities from aquifer - Crystal Geyser CG08_land_8/20/14_0.20 | ecosystem: Environmental > Aquatic > Deep subsurface > Groundwater | place: USA: Utah: Grand County...
TCTGCTGCTTAAAAAGCTTTTCATAAGAAAACTTTGAATGACCTCGACTTCGCTAGCGCTCGTCTCGGCATTCAAAGTTTTCTATGTCAGGACTGTAAGCCTTGGATTGTGCTTGTTGGGCGCTTTCTTTCTTGCCCTTTCATCATGCTTCTTTTGTCTATTTTTACACAGCTCTCGCTAGCTCCCTGCGTTTCAGCGTGACAAGTTGGTAAAGGTCGAATGCGAAAGCCTTGAAAAGAACACCCCTCTTCTCCTGATGGTTATGGACGAAGGCTAGCTTATGTCAGAGACGGGGCTAAAACTGTGGGCTTTAGCCCCGTCTCTGAGCACGCTCAGAAATTCCGATCTAACAATCGGAATTTCTCAGTGTCCCAAAAATCCGCCTCAAAGCAGGCGTCCTGTCAAACTCCGCCCTTTAGGGCAGAGTGGGACGCCTGCGGCGGATTTTTGTGACTTTTCGATCCCGACACAAATGACATCACTGTGAACTCGCGGTAGATCCTCCTAGCATCGTTGTCGTTGCTCACTGAGATCTGGAGGTAGTAGACACCTGGCTCTGCCTCATCAGGGATGCGTATGCTCAGCCTGACTGTCTCCTCGCTGTTCGGCTTTAGCTTCCACACGCTTGTGCCTTCCTTTATGCCGAGCTCCATCACCCTCACATTGATTCTGAGGTCTCTTGCTGTTGCTGTGCCGTCATTCTCCAGGCTTAGGCTTACCATGAGGTCATCGCCAGGCCTCACATACTCGTTGATTATCCTCGCCTGGCTTATTGAGAGGGAGCTGTAGGGTGTCTTCTCTATTACAAGCTGGACATCCCTGCTTGAGGTCTCTGTGCCATCGCTTACAAACACCTTTACTGTGTATCTTCCTGCATCCCCCTTCTGGGTCTTCCACGCCCCTTCTGCATCAAGCGGCTCTGAGAAGCCTATGCTGAGGTTATCACCGTCAGGGTCGTAGGCATTTACATCCAGCCTTACAAGCCCGCCCTCAACAGCTGTTATTGTGCCCTGCACCTCAAGCACAGGCCTGTGGTTTCCTGATTCGAGCACTGTTATCACTAGGCTCTGGCTTATGCTTGACACGCCATCGCTTACAGTCGCTGTTGCAGTGTAGGTGCCTGAGTCTGTGTAGCCTGTCTGCCATCTTCCATTCGCATTGAGGGGCTCTGAGAAGCCTATGCTCAGTCTGTCCCCGTCAGGGTCACTTGCTTCCGGAGTCACAATAACCTCTTCTCCTTCTGTTACAGTGATTCCGTCAATGTGTTTGAGCTCTGGCTCGTGGTTTCCTGACTCCAGGACAGTGATCTTAACCTCTGCTGTATCTGAGCTTTTTCCGTCAGTAGCAGTTATTGTGACATGGTATATTCCTGAGTCTGTGTAGCCTGTCTGCCACTCCCCGTATTCATCAAGTGGGGCAGAGTAGATTATTGCGACAGGCTCCTTGTCCAGGTCTGTTGCTGTTGCAGCTACCCTTACAAGCTCGCCCTCAACAACTGTTATGTCAGGGATGTCCTCAAGTTCTGGCTTGTGGTTTCCGAATTCTGACACCCTTACCTCGGGGGATGCGCTTGAGGTTGCGTTCCCGTCGCTTGCATAGAATACCGGGTGGTAAACACCGGCCTGGTCAAAGTCAGGCCTCCAGGAGAAGAGCTGTGACACTATATCAAAGGCTGATCCTGGTGGCAGCAGGTCTGCCCATTAGCTTATAAGGTTGCTGTCAGGGTCTGATGCCTTCACAAAGAAGCTGAGCAGATCCCCTTCAGTAACACGCTGATCTGTTAATCCCTCAAAGCTAGGTGCCTGGTTTCCTGCCTCGATCACCTCGATGTGAGCTGATGCTGTTGCAGTCTCTGTGCCGTCGCTTACAGAGAAGCCTGCAGTGTAGTTTCCAGACTGCCTGAAGCCTGGGGTCCACGAGAATCTTAGGCTGCTGGTATCAAAGGCTGCCCCTTCAGGAAGACCTGAGGCAGAGCATATCAGCTTGTCCTCGTCAACATCCTGAGCAGTGATTACGAACTCCAGGGCGTTGCCCTCAACAATGCTGAAGTCTCCCGGGCTAGCCAGCTCTGGCTCGTGGTTTCCTGCCTCGATCACTGTTATCAAAACCTCCTCGCGGTCATTAAGCGTGCCGTCGCTTGCAATGATTCTTACGCTATAATCACCTGACTGGGCAAAGCTCGGAGTCCAGGTAAATTCCCCGCTGATCTGGTTAAAGCTAGCGCCCTTTGGCAGGTTCTCTGCAGCATAGCTTACCCCTTCGCCATCCGGGTCAGCTGCAGATGCTGTGAATGCCAGGGTCTCATTCTCAACACAACTCTGAGGGGCAATTGCCTCAAGTCTTGGAGCCCGGTTTGTGTTCAGCACCCTTATTGTGATGCCACGGCTGCTTTCAAGATTACCGTCGCTTGCTATTGACGTTAGCTGGTATACGCCTGCATCCTCGAAGCCAGGGGTCCAGCTGAATAGGCTGTTGTTGAATGAGGCGCCTGCTGGCATGCCTGCAAGCGTCTGGTATACCTCGTCTCTGTCCGGGTCTGTTGCAGTGATTGTAAATGCTATTGTTCCATTCTCATAGCCCTCAACATACTCAGGGGCGTCCTGTATGGGGGCCCTGTTCACGTTCTCTACAGTCACATGCCAGGAGTAGGTCACATTATCCTCACTGTCCGAGACCATCGCATCCACGTAATGCCCTCCTGCAGACTCATAGTCTGCCTCATATCTGTATGCTGTTCCGCTCCCAGCAAATGACCCATCGATAAACCAACTGACTGCTAATGCCTCATTGTCAGGGTCTGATGCTGTTACTGAGAACTGCATTGCCTGCCCCTCCTTCATGGAGGTGTTGCCTTCAGGGCTGACATCATCTATCTGGGGGGGCCTGTTTACATTGATCACCCTTATCATGACGTCTCTGTAGTCTGAGTCAATGCTGTCTGCTGCATAGAATGTTACCATATATGCCCCGGCATCCTCATAGCCTGTCTCCCAGTAGAAGAGCCCTGTTGAGGTGTTCAGCATCGCATTCTCTGGCATGTCTATTGCATGATAGCCTAGGGCATCGCCATCAGGGTCAGTTGCTGAGAGCTGTATTGTGACGATGTCATTCTCATATGCTGTCTGGTTAATGGGCTGTTCAAGTATGGGCTTACGGTTGATGTTTCTCACAATCACCTGAGCAGTCTTGCTATCGCTAAGCACGCTGTCAGATGCTGTTACGTTGACGTCATAAGACCCTGCATCCTCATAGCCTGTCTCCCAGAAGAAGAGGTTGTCATCCTGGCTGAACCTGGTGTCATTTACCCTGAAGATTATCGCATCGCCGTCAGGGTCAGTTGCAGACGCCATTATTATGGCCACGCCGCCCTCGTCAACCCTGATGTCCTCTATCGGCTCAAGCACAGGGGCGTCGTTTACAGGCTCTACAGTTACCCTGAATTTGTTACTGCCTGCTGTGTTTGATCCGTCCTTTGCTGTTAACTGCAGCTCCACAAAGCCATTCCAGTCCCTGGCGCAGCTGAATAGGAGCATCTCCCCATTGCGGGTCAGTTGCACACTGCTACTGCTGTTTCCATCCACGCCTATGCTGAGGCTTTCAAGGGCGTTGTCAGGGTCCTTTACAGCCATGCTCAGATTGATGGCGCCCTCGCATCTGTCTTCTGAGAATGTGAAGTTTGAAATGCTTATTATCTCAGGGGCATCGTCAATGCAGTTCTGGTCAGCGCCGTCATAAACCTCTGTTGCTCCCGGGTGTACTGAGGCGTCGTTGTCATTACAATCCTCGCTTGCATTATAGCCGTCGTTGTCATTATCAGCCCCCTCTGCTGCCATGCTGTTTGAATACCCCCTTGTTGGGCGGCTAAATATTATAAAGTCCGCTGCCTCGTTGTCTGTGTCAAGCCCGTCCGGGAGCCTGCCGATAGAACCATTAGCCCAAGGCATTAGGGCGTTGTCAGCCGTGTTTCCGTCATTAAAGCTGCCATAGGTTACGCTGTCAATTAGCAGCCCCTCCGAATCCCGGATCAGCAGCATATCATCAGCATCCAGGTTGAGCAGCTCTGAGGGTATGCTCTCAATTGCCCCTGCAGCTATGCTTCCGTTTATCTCTGCGCTGCCACGGCTGCTCTCAACAACCCAGTTGTTAACGCTGACCTGGCTTCCACTTGGGTTGTAGAGCTCTACCCATCTGCCTTGTGGTGAGATCTCATTTATAACCACATTCAGCTTGTTTATTATCGTGATTGTTCTTTCAAGGCTGCTTGAGAGCCCTGTTGTGTCATTGGCGTAGAGGCGCACTCTATGCTGCCCCGCGCTCTGGTAGTCTGGCCGCCACTCTGCATTCTGCGAGCCTGATACCCTTACGCTGTCCAAGAATATTGCGTAGCTGCTTATCCCATCTGCGTCATGAGCATCGAATGATATGCTTATCACATCGCCCTCGTAGGCTGAGGATGGTATCTGAACACCTGTTATCTCTGGGGCGCTCCCGCTGCTGCTCAGCACCTCGAGGTATGGCCTGTAGTCTGGGTTTGCATACTCCCTTGAGGGGAAGCGCTTCTGTTCATGGGGGCTGCTCTCATCTGCGTACTGGAGCATTACTGAGATTCTGTCTCTGTCTTCATCCATGGCCTGTGAGACTGCCTGAGAGATATCGAAGTAGTACCATGCACCTGAACTGCCAATGCTGCTGCTTGCAATCAGCCCTGAAGGCTGAGGCGCATTAGACCATGTTATGCAGCCGCTCCCTGACTCAACCCATAAGGGGTCTGTTAGGTAGGCGTTGGCATTCCTCTCTGCAGAGTCTGTGTATGCAAAGCCGTAGATGTATAGCCTGGCCTGATTTACCCCCTGACTTGTCCAATTTATCCCTTTGGGTAGTGAGGATAGGTTGAATCTCAGGTATGTCCTTCGCGCATTGCTTGCTCCCTTGTCAAGGAAGAGATCAACAAGGTCTCCCTTACAGGCTGATGGCTGAGCCTTGTCAATGTATGCATCTGCCTCTGGCTGGAGCTTGATGCTGCTGTTTGTGGTGTTTATGACTGGAGGCTCCTCAGGAGGTTCTGGTTCTGTGGTTGTGCAGTTGAGGTTTACGCTTGAACCCCCGAACTGTCCGTTACCCCACGCAAGAAATACGCCCTCTGTGTAGGGCATGCACCCATTGACCTTTAGCCTGAATGTGTCTCCTGTGCTGAAGCCAGCATAATCCCCTGTGGAATAGTATCCCCTTCCATTTAGGCTCGGGGGCACCTTGTCATCAACAACGCCCCCGTATGTAAAGCCCTGGTTTTCTCCTGAGATCACCTCTACAGTGTAGGCTGTTCCTGATGCTGCTGGCTTGCTGTCAATGGTTATGGTGCCGCGCAGGTAGTTGACTGTGAGGTCATCGTGCCATGCTGCGGCTGTGCCTGTAAGCAGCAGCGCTGCCAAAACCAGGGTTATTATCCTTATCCTGCTTATCCCTATCCTGCCTGGTTTTGAGAGCCTGTTTTCAGTTTTCGCGTAAAGAGATTCTTTTGATCCCATCTTTTGTTTACCTCGCGCTTTTTTTGATTCAAAGCCCTCTATTGTTTGAGTGTGATTGTCCATTCTGTTGGCTGGCTTGCTATAAGCCAGTAGCCTATGCCTGGCTCAAGGCCCTCTAAGCCATCGCTGCTCCACCAGCCCACGCCTGGGTAGAACTCTGCTATGATATAGTTATCTTGCTGCCTGGTCATCACCTGGGTTATTGGCATGCTCTGGTTTATTGCATCCGCGATGCTTCTTGCACGGTATGATACCCAGCCCACAAGGTTTGGGCCCTCGGCTAGGCTTGTGCTGAAGCTGGCTTGCATGTAGCCAACCACTGTTAGGTTAAAGTCAGATGATGCCTTTAGCCAGTATCCTTGTCCTGGCTGGAAGCCCTCTAAGCCATCGCTGCTCCACCAGCCCATGCCCTGGTAAAACTCAGCAATCAGATAGCTGTCCTGTCCTATCTCACGTCCCATTATCTGGGTTACGACAGGGCTTTGCGTCTCCTGTAGAATCACGGCGTCAAAGGAGTTATCCTTCGGGATTAGCGGGATTGAAATTAGGTTGTACCCCTCTCTCAGGTGGATTCTGAAGAGCATAAGCGTGTTTTGGTTTTCGTCCTCTCTGCCTGAGTTGGTGGCTGATCTCACGATGTAGAACCTCTTTGACTCGTTATTGTAGCCATTGTCCTCCCAGTAGCTGTTCCCTGTTGTTGCCGCTGGCTTTGTGAAGTTAAAGCTATCAGGATCATCTGATACATATATGCTGTAGTGGTCTGGCCTTGGTTCAGGATGATCCCAGCTAAGCATTATCCTGTTGTCATAGTTTATCTCAGTGTTGGCTGGAGGCTCAGGCATTGCTCGCGAGCCCGCAAGCCATTGCGCCGAGTTTCTGAAGAGCGTTGCAGTCTGCTCTGTCCAGTAGTCAATCTCAACTGCCCCGAAGAATACTGCCGGGGCAGTTGATACGTTCTTGTTGAGCAGCCTGGTTCCGTTTCCAATCACTGCGATCACAGCTTCGTTTGCATTTTTCAGTGTTGATACTGTTGCGTTTATTCCGGCTGCGCGGTCTCCTGAGAGGTAGCACGCCTTGATGCTGATGTAGTTCTTGTCAAAGGCGCTTGTATAGGCCTGGAATACGTCAGGCATCCCTTCTGTTAGCGGGTTGCGCGAAACAACCTTAAGGTGTATCGGAAAGTTCTGCTGTGTGCATGTTATGCTCCTCACCCACTTCCACTCATCTACATTGTAGGTGTTGATAACAAGTGCAGGGAACTTGTTTACAGGAATCTTATACGGGTCTGTAAAACGCTCATCGCCTATAGTGATGAAGGCGTACCCTGAGAAGTTAGTGCTGGCAGTTATAGAGTCTGCTGCTAATAGTTCAAGGTCAAAGCTCTCGTTTAGAAGCGCTGTAATCACTGGTTCAATGTTTCTCTCTGATTGGTATATGTACGCCACCCTTTGTTTCGCATCTGCCCCTGTTGCAAATATAAGCAGCATCAGGGCCAGCAGCATTGCTCTCTTGCCTATCATCTTTTTCTGCCTCTGTTTTTACCCTTATCCTTCGTGGTCTTAGCGCCTCTTGATAGCGCCGTGTATACAACAACACCCAACGCAACTATTGAGGCTGTTATCGTGATCCCTATGACTGGGTTCGGCCTTGCTCCTGCTGTAGCTCTGTCTGACGTGCTACTCCTGTTGTTCTGCCCCTCCTGAGTCCGTGATGTATGCGATGCCTCTGGCTGTGTTGCCTCTGATGTTTCACCGCCAGGATTTTCATTATCCCCGGATTCGCTGCCAGAGCCGATACCCCCTGCTTCGCTATTCCCCTCGTTACTAGAGTCTGATCCTCCTGCTTCTCCTGCAGCGTCGATAATTATAGTGGCTGCAAGCCCTGCCTGGTCACCTGGGAGCAAGGGTTGGTTGTCCAGCAGCGTCCTTGACTTTGTGAAGCTTGCAAGCACGCTACCCTCATAGAACCCCCGCTCATGGATTGTCATTGTCATATCAACCCTCTCTGAGCTGTCAGGTTCCAGAAAGAGCACTGACTTGTTGAGCTGGACTATGTCCTCAATGTCCTTTACCTGCAGCGTAACATCAACTGCAAACTCGTTTTGGTTATTTACAATAAGGGGCCTCTTGATGGTCACTGGCCCAGAGCTAATGTTTGTATGAATTATCATTCGTGGATTGCCGATTGATGCAACAATTGCGTAGCCTGACTCTAGCATAATGCCTGCAATGATACATGCAACAGCTAAGAGTGCCGTTAGCCTGCGATAACTACGTTTTCTACATCCCCTGCAATCTGCTCCTGAAACCATTCTCCCCTCAAGGCATCAAAGTGCGCCAAAGTAAGCCAATCAAAGCATCTATGCTGCTATGTCTGCAGCGTGGCTGCGCATAGTGATAGCATCATGATAGCATCAACCCCTCATGTTTCCCCAATGCCATTCTCTACTATAAAATGCGAATTGTAATTTACTACTGATAAAGGAATTTCAGCATTTATATAATGATTGTTGTGGCAGAGGCAAGAAATAAATAAAAACGCATGATTAGTCATCAAGCCCAGACTACACACCTGCATTCTATGCCAGAGACAAAGGTTTATCCTCGGAAGATCTGTAAAGCAGGGGGAGTTTATTCAGGTCAGGGACAACAGTTAAGGGGCATTGAGAACACTGCTTTACCAAGCTCAGACTTCGCAAGCCTGAGAGGATTCTATTTGAGTCTTAAGTCTTCGGATTGCTAGCTGGCTGCCAGATGGCCTCCTGTGCTTTTCACGCTATTGATGGGCGGGGGTGGCCAGGGCAGAAGCCCATTGCAAACTTAGGGCGGGGCAGGAGGATTGTAAGACTAAAAGAAGTCTAAGCTAACAACAATATTTAATAAGTTCAGGAGCTATACTGATCATACAATGGAAATCAGCTATAGTGGTAGTATAATAGAACTTAAAAAAGAGCTTACTAATCTCGATAGGTTTGTTATTGGATTTACATCTCTTCTAAATAAACTAAACAGCAAGTATGTTATTGTTTCAGGGTATGTTGCCATCTTATTCGGGAGGAACAGAAGAGAAGTTACCTTAAACAGTCATCGCCTATTTATATCCCCCCTGGAACTACAGATTGCATTCAAGCTCTATCTGGGCAGTGAGAAAGACATTGAGGATGCAAGATTCCTATACAGCCTGTTTATAGATAAGCTGGACTCGGCCTTGTTAAACAAATTCACCCAAAGGCTTAAAATAAGTAACTTATTTCGAAGGTATCTGAAATGAGGAACAAACTACCAAGGATTGACCTAGAAGAATTAAAGAAGCTGAAAGAAGAGAACTTCAAGGAGAGGTTGGAGTTTATTGATAGGTACGTTGAATGGATCAAAAAGACATCTAATAAGAAGTGGAGCAAGCAGCAGAAGGGGCTTGTTGATTAGGAGGCAGATTCTACAAAAACTTACAACAAAAAGCGACTTATAGGGTTTTTGGTTATTAGTTCGCAGGGACTAACAACCAAAAACCAAGGACTAATAACCAACTACCAATAACCAAGATCAACCAAAGACTGTTTTAACCACTAAATAGTAGTCTCACCATTAGGGGGCATTTCTCCCCGCAGCCCTTGGCAGCATGGAAATGTTTATATATCTCTGAAGGTAAGAAAAAGCAATGCACCAAGTTGATGCTAACTAAGAATACAACAAAGTCCAAAATAAAAGGTACACCTAATGAGACCTGAACAATATCTAAGGATTCTGCTTTTAGTAGTCATTCTTTTGTTTGTATCAGCAGGTATAAGGGCTCAAGGTTATGAGCCATACGATAGTTCAGGCTTTAGTAGTAGTGCAGTCATTGAATACGTGCAGAAGGTTATCCAATTCCTAGTTAACCTAGTAGCTAAACCAATCACGAATCCTGCTACTGGAGGCACGTATCCTCTAGGCATTATCATTGGTTTTTGGCTTGTGCTCTACGTAATTTTTTATGCTCTGCTGACCAAGATCGAACCTTTTAAAGTGGGGCATATCCCAAAGATACTTGCAGGAGTTTTAGCATTCATGTTAACGTTTTTTAGCGCTTCTTTTGGGTTGTTTGACTCCTTTTTACGATTTGCAGGAGAGACTGGAGCCTGGGTGCTCTTCTTCGTCGGTGTTACGGTAGCACTTCTTCGCATAATATCGTTCACTTATTCGGAAGTTGCTGGATACCTTGATAAATCAGCTGACTATGACACTAGAATAGCCACAGCTTCGACTAAAAGTGTGGCGGCTAAAAAGACAATATTCGGCAACCAGGTTGAAGGTGAAAAAGATAGGCTAGCGTACAAGCGCAATAAAGCAGAATTAGAAACCGAAGGGCTAATAGTGGGTGGAGTTTCAAGAGCTGTTGGAAGAATCATGGCTGGAGTCAAAACTATTGAAAAAGATGAGGAAAACCTTGAAACAGTCATGCAAGAGATATTTAGAATATTGAATTTGCTCCCATCGTTGATTGGGGTTCCTTCAAGCTCCCAGAAAACTCAGCCTCTCTCAGGCGCGACCACCACAATGACAGCTGGAGGGACTATTTCTGAGGAAAATGTTAATAGACTAAGGGATTACTTAAGCGGTAAGCTGAAAAGCGCATGTTTAATGCTAAGAAATGAAAACGAAAGACTAGAAGGGTTAAAAAGGACTGAGCAAGAATGCAAAGGATATTTAGGAGCTTTACAGGCTCTCGGGAGTGATGTCACTGAAATAAAAAGAAATTTAAGCAAACAAATTGGAGCTATGTCAAGTCAAAAGCAACAACTAGTTGAGTGGGCGGCTAATTTAATCTTTTATTATTCAGAACTTCTAAAACAACTTGTCTCCATAACTAAGACATCTCTTCCTAAAATAAAGGGAAACCAAACTACGTTATTGAAAAAGCTACTGGAGTTCAGCAAAGATGTAGAAGGTATAAGTGTCGATCGAAATTTGTATAAGCTCTTAACAGAACTTCCTACAAAAAAGAATAAACTGATCCAGCTTAATCGCGTTATTGAAGCAGACGCTGAGTTCTTCAAAGAATTATCCGGGCAATATATACAAGAGACCTTAGAGGAGGGCAGGGATTCAATTGATAAAGTCCTAACCAATATACGAGAAAAGAATATTACTGCCGAGGTTGCTGAAAAGTTAACTCAGCTGAGTTATAAAGTCTATAACAAAATTATTGACGCAGCAGCAGTTCTAACGAGGCTGCGTATCTAATGAGAATGCGCTAGTAGACTTATAGTGGCTGTATTATTATAGATCTAAACACTTCCTAACTCTTTATTCAAATACCCATTTGCTTGGAGTTTTCCATCTTCACCCCATCACCCCCGCCACAAACCTCGATACAGCTATAAACAGCCAGAAGTTGACAATCATTACCGAAAGCTTTAAATAACATTTCATTATCTTTAATAATAAATAATAATTTAAGGGGTAAATAAAATGGCTCAAGCTATAGTCAATTTTGGGGAGCGTCAGGATAGGATTTTGACTATTGTTAAAGGGAAGTATGGGCTCAGAAATAAATCCCAAGCAGTTAACTTTGTGATCGATAAATTTGAAGAAGAGCTATTGGAACCTGAATTGAGACCTGAATATTTAAAGAAATTAAAGAAGATTAGGAAAGGGAACTACACCAGGTTTAATTCTATTGATGAATTAAGGAGAGCTACTAGTTAGAAGGTGCACCATGCACAATTTCAAAATAAGCGAGCACCTTCAGGGAGTATTAAAAAAAGCTCTCTAAAAGGAATAATCTTCTCTACAACCGATTAATGAAGAAAATTAATGAGATTGTTAACAGTTATGACATTGAGCATTACAAAAACTTAAGGTATGATATGAAGGATTCAAAAAGGGCTCATATAGGGCATTTTGTGCTTGTTTTCCAATATGATAAATCAAGAGACGAAGTAAACTTTGATGATTTTGACCACCACGATAATATCTACAGAAAAATTTGAACACTGCACCTATAGCTCTCTGTACTCAAATTTTTCTGATGTCAAAATTCTCACCCCATCACTCCCGCCACAAACCTCGATACAGCTATAAACAGCCAGAAGTTGAAAATCCAGTGTGTTACCATGTATAATGCAACCCTCGCTGGCTCGCTCCCGTAGATGAGGTAGAGGGGGCAGATTATTGCGTCGTAGATTATCACCAAGAGTATTCCTGCAAGCCTTATGTCCATGCCTGCAAAGAAGTGGGCAATAAAACCGATAAACCCCATGCCGATGAAGGAGATGATTGTGTGGGGCTGCATCCTGCCCCCAACGTACTCTGCGAGGAAAATCCCGATCAGCCCTACAAAGATGGCTGTGCCAGGGCCATAGACAATCCCGCACATTATAGTACCGAAGGTCACGAACTCAAATCCCAAAGAGACATTGATGCTCCTGTTGTAGATCATTGAGATAGAGCTCAGAAAGAGGAAGAGCAGTACAAATAACAGCCTCTTGGTAAGGCTGCCCATAAAAACAAGGCCGAGCACAATAACGAGGGCGATAAAGAGGACTCGCCTGCTTACACCCATGCTGTCAAGCCAGGCCACAAGGCTCGTAAGGCCTGAGCCTGCTCTAGCCACAGAGCTTCGCAGAAAGCCCCTCTTCACATCTGGATGGGTGGCAGCATCAGGCATAGCAGCATTATAAATAACAGGGTTTAATTAGGTTTCTATAGAGGGCTTTGAATAATCCCCTACAGGGATTATTCAAAGCCCTCTGTTTTAGGTGGTGTCGGGGATTTCCCGATGTTACCTACGCAGAAAACTTTGACTAACCCCCCCTGAGGGGAGGTTAGTCAAAGTTTTCTTTCGTAATTCTCCAGTACTGTTGCCTGGCAAGCTATAGGTTTTATTTTCATATTATTTATATATATCTGGCATTTAATTTTTAGGGTTCTAATTCATCAGCTTCAAACATTAAAAAGAGGAGGATGAGGATGGGTGAACTTAAATTAGACGTTGTAAGCAAGCTGGAAAAGCCCGGTGTTGTAAAGTCAGATGGGAGCAGGCAGGAATACTCTGAGAAGAAGCTGGCATTCGCCCTATACAGGGCTGGGGTGCCGAAGAAGGAGATAAGGCGGATTGTCAAGGACATCTCTTCACAGGTGTATGACGGCATACCGACCTCGCAGATAAGGGGCTGGATTATAAAGGAGCTCAGAGAGCTTGATCCAAAGCTAGCATTTGGTTTTGAGTATAAGAAGCGCGCAGTCTGGGTTGCAGTTGGGCCTGCGCCAAACGTCAGGGACACATTCGAGCCCTTTGTAAAGCAGCGCATCGTTGACTCTGTAATAAAAGAGACAGGTATGAGCAGCGAGCTGGCAGAGGAGGTTGCAAACAAGGCAGAGCATATACTGATCGAGAGCAACATAAAGCGCATATCAGGGCCTCTTATCAGGGAGATAGTGAACTTCGTGCTGTTAAGCGAGAACAAGCACGAGGCGTACTCAAAATACCAGCGCATAGGCATGCCTGTATATGACATAACAAGGCTTATCAACATTGGAGATAAGGAGAACGCCAACCTCCAGTACAACCCGGAGACGATACACAAGCTCATAGCAGATAACATACTCAGGAGTTATTCCCTATCTGTTGACATCCCAAGGAGGTTCTCAGAGGCCCATGTGAAGGGGGAGCTTCACATACACGACCTAGACTACTTCTCAACCAGGCCCTTCTGCCTCTCCCATGACCTGAGGTTCTTCCTGAAGACTGGCTTCAAGGCAGATGGCTGCGGGGTGCACACTGCAATGGCAGGGCCTGCAAAGAACACAGAGGTGGCAGTGCTTCATGCAGCAAAGGTGCTCGCCTCTGCACAGACAAACTGCGCCGGGGGTCAGGGCTACAACTGGTTTAACATAATCCTTGCACCCTACATGAGGGGTAAGACAAAGAAGCAGATCAAGCAGTACGCCCAGATGTTTATTTACGAGATGTCCCAGATGTACGTTGCAAGGGGGGGCCAGACTGTCTTCAGCAGCATAGACATTGAGCCCGGGATACCAAAGACATTGGCAGATATCCCTGCCGTGCTCCCAGGGGGCGTTGTAAAGGACAGCGTAACCTATAGTGATTTTCATGACGAGGCAAACGCCCTCTTTAACGCGATAACTGACGTCTACCTTGATGGAGACTACATTGGCAAGCCCTTCAACTTTCCAAAGTATGAGATCAAGGTGGACAAGACGGACTTTGATAAATACCCTGACGAGATGTACAAGGTATCGCAACTGACTGCAAAATTCGGGACACCGTACTTCTTCATCCAGCAGGACTATCTGCCAGAGTACTGCTGCTACCAGTGCTGTTCATATCTTATGCCCCTCTCAGAGCAGAACACTGACTCAGACCTCCGTAATGGCACAGTAAGGGGCGGCTCGATACAGGTGGTTACCCTAAACCTGCCGCAGATAGCATACGAAAGCAGGGGAGATGATGCAAGGCTGTTCGGGTTATTAAGGGAGCGTATGGATAAGGCAAAGGGGGTGCTATCTGTAAAGCAGGACCTGATGAGGAAGAGGCTCAAGCAGGGGCTCCTGCCATTCCTCTCGCAGCCAGTTGATGATAAGGGGACGCAGTACTACCTTGTTGATAAGCAGGGATGCGAGATAGGAATGGTTGGCTTGAATGAGATGCTAAAGACGCATATAGGCTCTGAGCTCCATGAGTCTGATGAGGCATGGAAGTTCGGCCTGAAGGTCATATCTGAGATGAAGCGAACCTGCGCAGAGTACAGGCAGGAGACAGGGCACCTCTTTGGCCTGGCAAGGACACCAGCAGAATCTGCCTCTTATCGGCTTGCAAGGATAGACTCCCGCGCGTATAAGGACAGGGCTGTTGTCCAGGGCAACAGAGAAGAGGATGCTGTATACTACTCAAACTCGGTTCATGTAAGGCCGAGTGCAGACGTAAGCTTACTAGACAGGATTAAGATAGAAAGCTCGTTCCACCCACTCCTAGATGGTGGAGCACTCTCACATATATGGCTTGGAGAGGGCACGCCTGATCCAGATTCCTTGCTTAAACTCACAGAGAGGATAGCGAAGAAGACCCTGATGAGCTACTTTGCTTACACTAGGGACCTCACAATATGCAATGACTGCCTCTACACAACAGGGGGCATGCTAAAATCCTGCCCAAAGTGCAAGTCAGAGAATGTTGACTGGCTGAGCAGGATAACAGGCTACTACCAGCGCGTCTCATCATGGAACAAGGGCAAGGTGCAGGAATTAAAAGACAGGCGCAGATACACCGTGTGATCTATAGGCGTAATAGAGACTTAAAGCGAGCAGAGGCGAAAAGATGACACTAATAACACTATACACAACAAAGGGCTGCACCAAGTGCCCGGCTGCTAAGAAGCTATGCAGAGAGGTAGCAGAGGAAACAGGATCAGGGTATGAGGAGGTCGACCTTGAAGAGCATATGATTGAGGCCCTGCAAAGGCAGATCGCCTCTGCCCCCACCATAGTTATTAACAGAGAGGTTGCATTCCGCTCAGTTGTTCCAACGAAACAGGAGCTTATGTCAAAGATAAAAGAACTGAGCAGATGATTTTTAATGGAAGCGTATATTGGGGGAGTAATACCAGTCTCAACAGTTGACTGGCCAGGTATGCTGTGCAGCGTAGTATTCCTTGCCGGATGCGACTTCAGATGCCCATACTGCCAGAACGCAGGCATAATAGGGTTTGAGAGCAAACACCTGCAGCGCCTATCAGACATTAAAAAGAAACTCTCAGACGGGAGAGGCTTTGTTGATGCGGTGTTGTTCTCAGGGGGCGAGGCGAGCCTGCAGCGTCAAGCCTTGAACAACCTTGCCTGCTTTGCAAAGCAGATGGGCATGAAAACAGGTATTGAGACAAATGGCTCAAGGCCCTTCGTAATAAAATCCTTGATTGAAGACAGGCTCCTGGACTTTGTAGCACTGGATGTCAAGGCGCCGCTTGAAGACAGGCAAGACAGCCTCCTCGAGAGGGTTACAAGGTCACGAACATTCTTCAAGTCAACTGGCGAGGTCGTCACAAGCATAAGGCGCACCCTGTCAATACTCCGCGAAAACCAGGATAGGGTTCAGATAGAGATACGCACAACCGTTGTGCCTGGGCTTATCTACAGGGTAGAGGACATAGTCAGGATTGCTTCCGAATTAAAAGGCCTGCACTGTACCTGGTGCCTTCAGCAGTTCAGGCCAGATGTTGGCGAGCTTCTGGACAAGAGACTGGTAGCAGTAAAGCCGCCGTCAAGGGAATTTTTACTACAGCTTAAAGAGGCTTGCCTTAAGAAGCAACCTAACATACGTATAAGGGTAAAGGCGGTATAAGCGTAACTTTACACTGGTCTGCGACCAGTGTAAAGTTACGCCTCCTCTGGCTGAAGCCTTAATGCCGTCATTCCATCGGTGTGCTCAAAGAGTGTTTGATTCTTTTCTCACCTCTCTGTTACCTCTGCCCTATCACCAGTAAGATTAACAATTGTTGACGGCCTGCCATCAAGCGGGCCGTCATAAACAATGAAATCAACCCTTGAAGATACCCTGACATCGAGGTCCTCTAGGCTTGTCATGAAGTTGCCCCCGGTTATATTGGCGCTGGTTGTTATGACGGGCAGGCCGAGCTGCATGACAAAGCCGCTGAACCAGTGCCTGGGTATGCGGACGCCTATTGTTTCAAGACCGCAGTTAACAGCATTACTAAGTAGCCTTGGATTCTTAAGCCTCAGTATAAGGGTATAAGGCCCTGGGAGCTTGTCAATCCATCTTCTGGCTTCATCATTCACAACACAGTTCTTAGCAATCCACTCCTTTGAGGGAACAATGACTGAGAATGGCTTAGAGTTGCGCTGCTTTATCCCCCTTACCCTGCTCACAGCCCTATCATCCAGGGCATTGCACCCAATGCCGTAGATAGTGTCTGTTGGGTATATGAAGATCGCCCCCCCTGCAATCTCGCCTGACAGGCCAATCCTACTAAGCTCAACCTCCTCCCGAGTAAGCACCCTCATAAAGAGAGAGGTGGTATGTGAGGTTTAAAAAGCTTTTGCGGGAGTGTAATTATTTAGCTTTCTGAAGCTGTTTCTGCGTAACGAAAATCTGCTGCTCGGGGGATCAGGTTAAAAGGATATGAGATGCTAGAAAAAACAGTCAACAAGAGCGGTAACAGCGGAAGAATCTACCTGCCAGTTGAATGGATCGGAAAGCGTGTAAAGATAATACTAGTGGAACCGTGAACAATACAGATGGAATTATCCTATTTGCAAGTGCTGCCCTTGCAGGTTTCCAGCATTGTTCTGTGGGATTTTCTTCCGGCGTGCATTTTGGAAAGTAGTCGAGCTTTACGGTCTTCTTATGTTGTTGAAGATACTGGAGTGCACCCTTCTTCTTGCACACTAAGATAACGAAATATTTAATACTCTTGCCTCAAATTCATCTGGCGGCAGATAGCCGATAGATGAATGCAACCTTTTGTTGTTGTAAACAACCTCAATAAACTGCTTTATGTTGCTATACGCCCCATCAAATGTTCTGTATTCCTTTAGGTACACCTCCTCGGCTTTAAGT
>Ga0066637_10001126_pt1 | contig 17081 bp, 24 predicted proteins | sample CryGeyCG2014_020_FD_62737 | JGI IMG/M metagenome (GOLD analysis project Ga0066637, IMG submission 62737) | Groundwater microbial communities from aquifer - Crystal Geyser CG08_land_8/20/14_0.20 | ecosystem: Environmental > Aquatic > Deep subsurface > Groundwater | place: USA: Utah: Grand County...
CCGACAGGCTGTCGTCCTTTACCGTAGCCGGTTTGGTCAGGTCCAAGACGTCGTAATGGGGAACCACCAGGGCCGTGCCGGACCCGTCGCGCACAAAAAAACCGCCGTAGGCCCGGGTATTGACGCGTTCCGTGTGGCGCTCGTTAAGACTGGAGCCGATCTGATGTCTCCTGTAGGTCCGGTCGACCGCCTCGGTGTAGAAGACGCAGGAGTCTCCGGATACGGGCGCGCGGGTATGCACCGGGGCGGTGGCTTTCCCGGTGATGAAAAGCCGTTCGCCGCCCTTCAGCCCGGCTATCGGTGAACACGGGATGGACTTGAAGGCATTGGCGCTGCCGCGCTTTATCAACCCCGCTACAAGCATTACTATGCCGGCCGGCAGCGCTCCTAAAGGTATAAGGGGGGTCATATGCAATTCACCTGAAATAAACCTGCGAACGGGATTTCCAGAATTGTAGTAAATTTTCGCGCGCGCACCAGTCCCCCCTGTCCCGGCGCGTTTTATATACAATCTGTACAGGCCTTATGGATAAAAAAGACGCGGAGCTCATTGAAAAAGCGAAAGCCGGCGATACGGCCAGTTTCGGGCTGCTGGTGAACAAATACCAGGAAAAGATCTACGGGCTGGCCCATTATGTCTGCGCCGGGCTCAGGTCCGAGGCCGACGACGTATACCAGGAAACCTTTATTTCGGCTTTCAAGAACATCTCCAAATTCAAGGGTAAGTCCGCTTTCGGCACCTGGCTTTACCGCATAGCGGCCAATAACTGCTGGATGAAGTTCCGCAAGAAGAAGACGGAAAAGCTGGTGAGTATGGAAGGTCTGCGGGGATTGGAGGATATAGCCCAGCCCGATGAATCGGCCAGGAAGGAACTTTCTGAAAGCGTGGCAAAGGCCCTTGCGAAACTTTCTGTGGACCAGCGCCTGGCCATAACACTGGCCGATATCCAGGGCCTCAGCATGGAAGAAGCCGCCAAAGTATTGAAGATAACCGTGCCGGCCTTCAAGACCCGCCTGTTCCGCGCCCGCGCCGCGCTGAAAAAGATCTCTGATCCCCTTGCCGCATAGCCGGCCGCGGGCGGCGGTTTGACCGCGGCCGCGCAAGTTTATAAGATTGAATTGTTGGCATATGCCAACAACTATGGCGCGTCCTTTTAAATGCAGGAAGGTGGTTGCCGAGCCGCGGGCGTATTATTTCAAGCCGCGGGCGGTGCCGCTTTGCGGGCTGGAAGAAACGGCTTTGCGGCTGGATGAATTCCAGGCGCTCAAATACGCCGAGCTCGACGGGAAAGACCAGGCCGCGGCCGCGGCCGCCATGAAGATCTCCAGGCAGACCTTCGGCGGCATACTCGCTTCCGCGCGCCGCAAGCTGGCCGACGCCGTTGTCAACGGCAAGGCGCTGAAGATAGAGGGCGGCCCGGCGAAAAAAGAGTTTCCGGGGCCGCGTGGAGGGGGGCAATGAAAGCCGAAGGCGACGGTAAAAAATACGTGAACCACTACCGGCATTCCTTCTGCATGGCTTGCGGGGGGGCCAATCCGGCCGGGCTTCATCTTAAATTCCTCCGGCAGCCGGATGGTTCGGTTGCCGCGTCGGTTTTTTGCGCTAAAGAGCTTTCGGGCTATGACGGCCTGCTGCACGGCGGGGCGGCCGCCTTTATGCTGGACAGCGCTATGACTAACTGCCTGTTTTCCGCGGGCATAGCGGCTCTTACCGGGAAGCTGAGCGTCAGGTATAGAACCCCGGTAAAAACAGGCCGCGCGGCCGGCCTGAAAGCCTGGATAGAATTTGAACACCCGCCGCTTTACGTGCTCAAATCCGAATTGCGGCAGGACGGGAAGCTGAAAGTTTCCGCCGAAGCCAGGTTTATAAAAAGAGACGCCGCGGTAAACTCTGTTCAATAAGAAATTCCCCGGGGCGGTCCCTCCTGTTTATGGAAATATCCGAATATCTGCGGAAAAGAGCAGTGAGAGATCCGGCGCGCGTGCTTTTGCCCGAGGGTTTTGATCCCAGGGTGCGCGAGGCCGCCCTTAAAGCCGCCGCCCAAGGGGTCTTGCCGGCCTTTCCTGTTGTTGAATTCCTCGGAAAGGACGCTTGCCGGTCCTTTGGAGGGCCTTGGCGGCGTTTTCGACCCCGAAGATGCCGCGTTAAGGACCGCCTGCGCGCGGAAATGGGCCGCCATAAAAGGCATGAGCGAGGAGTCGGCTCTGCCGCTTATGGAAAACCGGCTTAACCTGGCCGCCGCCATGCTTCATGCCGGCCTGGCCGATGCCATGGTGGCCGGCGCGGCCAGCGCCACAGCGGAGGTGCTGCGTCCGGCGCTGGAACTGCGCAGGCTTTATCCGGGCATAGCGCCGGTGGTCAGCTGTTTCTTTATGGAGGTCCCGGATAAATTCTACGGTGACTCCGGCAGGCTGGTCTTCGCCGACTGCGGCATGAACCCGGAGCCGGCTCCCCCGATGCTGGCCGCCGTAGCCGGCGCCGCCGCCAGGGCGGCAAAGGAGCTGCTTGAGCTGGAACCGAGGGTTGCCCTGCTTTCCTTCTCTACCAAGGGAAGCGCTGAGTCCCCGGCGGTGCTGAAAGTGAGGCAGGCCCTGGAGCTGGCCCAAAAAAATTCCCGGGCCTCATCATAGATGGCGAATTGCAGGCCGATGCGGCGCTGGTGCCGTGGATAGGGGAGAAAAAAGCCCCGGGCAGCGCTGTGGCCGGCCGCGCCAATGTGCTGGTTTTCCCGGACCTCAACAGCGGCAATATCGCCTATAAGCTGGCCGAGCGGCTGGCCGGGGCCAAAGCCATAGGCCCGGTAGTGCTGGGGCTGAACCCGCCCGTCAACGACCTTTCCCGCGGCTGTTCCGCTGAAGATATAATAGACATGTGCGCCGTGGCTTCCATACAGGCCGCGTATCAAAAGGAGAAAATATGAAACTTGGCATAGTTATAACCCAGACCGAACCCGAAACCGTTTTTAACGCGCTGCGCCTGGCGCTTTACGCCGTAAAGCAGGGCGACGAGGTGAAGATCTTCCTGTCCGGCCGCGGCGTGGAGATAGACAAAATAGAGGACACCCGGTTCAACGTGAAGGCGGAGGCTGAGAAATTCCTGGCCGCCGGGGGAAAATTCCTGGCCTGCGGCACCTGTCTCAAGATCCGCAATTCCGGCGGCTCCGAGATCTGCCCTTTGTCCACCCTGAAGGACCATTACGAGATAGTGCGCGACTCCGACAGGCTCATCACCGTTTAAACGCTGAATTGTCCCTTCTGCCGCGCCTGCGCCAGGGTTCACCGCCCAGCGCCGCGGGAATAGAACCTTATAGTTTTATTCTGAAATCCGGGCAATATATCTTTTTCAGTTCCTTTATCAGGATTTCTATTTTTTCGTCTTTTATCGAATAGAAGACCTTGTTCCCGTCTTTCCTTCCGGCGATGAATCCTTTGTAGGACAGGATGCTGAGATGCTGGGAAATATTGCCTTTGGTGGTGCCCAGGTATTCCAGGATCTCCTGCACGAACATTTCCCTTTCTGAAAGCAGGCAGACTATCAGGAAACGCGAAGGATGCGCTATCGCCGCCAGCCTCCCGGCCAGGGTCCGAGCCGCTTCCCGGCATTTGTTCTTGATCTTCATGGATCTCCTTGTGCTGCCGGAACACCGCGCGTAAAAGCCCGCCGTCAGCGTCTATTTACCTTACATGCGTATCCGCCAGTTGACCCCTGCCCCTCTGTATGTTGTATCCTCGCTGTGGTAATGGCGCGTCCCGGCTTTCTCCAGTCCCTCCCCGAATTCTTCCGAATGTTTTCGGAAGAGCGAGCGTGCGTCCAGTTTGTAATCGACTCCCGCTGGCCGGATGGGAAGCCTGTCTGCCCCAAGTGCGGGTTTGACACGACCTACCCCCGCAAGGACCGACCCGAGGGGCGGAAGTGTGCCAAGTGTGGCTACATCTTCTCCGTTACGGCTGGGACCGTTATGGAGAACATGCTGGGAATCGCAGGGAAGGGAAAGGGACCTACGCAAGCAGCCCTCTATGCCAGGGCCGCCGGACATTCTCCCCAAGGGGGCCGTCCGGGATAGGGTCAACTGGCGGATACGCATGTATGGATTTTGACAGTTCCACCGCTGAAATAATCAAGGCTTTGCCGGAATGCCGGGATTTTAGGGGGCTGCCGTTCACTGTTTATTACCGCAACGGCAAAGTGGTGAAAGCTACTACCAGTATTCAAACGACAAAAGATGTAAGAAGCGTTATTGCGGAGGTTTTTGCGTAATCTTTAGAAGCGATAATGGATAAAAAGCCGGGGGCGCGATCTTGAAGGACAACAAGGACCATTGGTATGACGGCTGGCTCTATGATGTTCTGATAGCGCCGCACCAGGACGGGTTGTTCGGGCAGATCCTGGAGCTTATGGAGCCGGGCTCCAAGGTGATAGATATCGGCTGTGGTACGGGTCGCTTTTCTTTTTCCGCGGCCGGCAAATACCGCTCCGTGCTGGGCATAGACCTCTCCAGGCGCAATATCGCCAGGGCGAACCTGCTGCTCTCCAGAAAATTAACCGGCAATATTTCTTTCCGGCACGCCGGCGCGGAGGCCGTCCTTTCCGGCGGCAAAGAACATTACGATTACGCGGTTATGACCTATGTGCTGCACGAAGTAGGGGAGCCGGAACGGGTAAAACTGCTGCTTGCGGCGGTGCGGGCCGCGGATAAAGTCATCCTTGGCGACTACCTTGTTCCGACCCCGGGAGGTTTCCGGGGAGCGCTGGCGGAAATGGTGGAGTTCGCCGCCGGCCCCGGGCACTACGCAAGTTACGGGAATTTTGTGAGCCACGGCGGGCTCCGCGGACTGGCAGCCGAAGCCGGTCTCAATATAGTCAGAGAAATAAAGAACGAACAGGCTGCAAGCCACCTGGTTCTTTTAACAAGGTAAAGATCCCGTTAGCGCAGGTTTTTAATTAAGCAAAATCACCTATTTTTAAGAATGTTCCCGAAAGTCCGGGAGGCATTCGTGCGGGTATTTGACAGCGCTTAAAGGAAAGGGTATAATTGAGAATAGTTCTCAATAGTTATGCCTAAGCGCAAAGACCACGACCCCGACTGCTGCTGCCGCAAAATACGCGGCCAGGGCCGCCGCATTACCCCGGCCAGGCATGCTGTTCTGGACGTCCTGAGCGAGCGGGGGGAACATCTCACTGCGGAAGAGGTTTTTAAAGCCGCCAGCCGCCGTTACCCGAACCTGGGCCTGGCTACCGTGTACAGGACGCTGGAACTGATGACCGATCTGGGCATGGTCAGCAAGTTCGATACCGGTGACGACAAGGCACGCTATGAATTCGCCGAGGGGCCCTCGGCTAAGGGGCATCACCATCACCTGGTCTGCACCTCCTGTCATAAGATTGTGGATTATAAGGACTTTATAAAAGAAGAAACGCAGCTTCTGCGCAGGACCGAACAGGAACTGACCAAAAAGTACGGGTTCAGGATAATCGGCCACGTGATACAGTTCTGCGGCTTATGCCCGGCCTGCGCCGGGAGAGGGCAAAAGTCCGGGTGGGGCAGCAGGGAAGGTCTTTTGAAAGATACAAGACGGGGACAAAGCAAATAAAACGCTGCGGACGGGGGGTTTCTCCGTCCGCGGTTCAACCGGGAGAAAAAATGAAAATAGGAATAACACTCAACGACGACCAGGGAATGAAAAGCGGGGTCTGCGCGCATTTCGGACAGTGCAGCCATTTCCTAATCGTGGAAAGCGACGGAAAAAAGGTGACCGGCTCAAAGGTTGTGGCTAATACGGCCGTGCACGGCGGCGGCGGCTGCACCGCCGTGACGGAGATACTTAAATACGGCATTACACATGTTATCGCCGGCGGCATGGGCATGGGAGCGCAGAACAAGTTCGCGGCCGCCAATGTGCCGATCTTCGGTTATTGCGGCAAGGCGGAGGACGCCGTGAAGGAACTGCTGGCCAGCGCCCTAGGCGGCATAGACCCCTGCAAAGACCATGGCCAGGATGGGAATTGCGGGCATTGATACATGCAACTAGCTGTCGCAAGCGGCAAGGGGGGCACGGGGAAGACCAGCCTGGCCTGCGCATTGGCGCAGGCGCTGGGGCCCCGGGCCGCCCTGCTGGATTGCGACGTTGAGGAACCCAACTGCGCCATCTTTCTTGAGCCCGTAATCGAGTCGGAAACGGACTTCAGCGTGCCGGTGCCGGTCATAGACGCGGCCAAGTGCAAGGGGCGCGGGCGCTGCCAGCAGGTCTGCGAATATAATGCCATAAAGCTATTTAACGGCAAACCCTTTCTCTTTGAACATCTGTGCCACAGCTGCGGCGGCTGTGTCCTGGCCTGCCCTGAAAAAGCCATAACAGAAGCCCCTCACCCCGCAGGCAAGATCCGCCGCGGCCGCGCCGGGGGCCTGTTCTTTGCAGACGGAATCATGAATATCGGAGAGCCCAGCCCGGTGCGTCTCATAAAGGCCGTGAAGGTTTTGGCCCCGGCTTCCGGCGCGAAGTTCCTTTTGCTGGACGGTTCCCCGGGGGTAGGCTGCCCGGTGCTGGCCTCCCTGGGAGGGGTGGACGCGGTAGTGATAGTGGCCTTCTATGCGGATCAGCGTCCCCTTTCCGAGGCTTTTTTCGTTTCCCCGGGGCTGATCCTTAAAACGCTGGGCCAGGTGCCGGAGGATCACAAGCATTGCCCTATCCTGGCAGCGGTGGCTTTCTACCGCGCCCTCGGCAATCATCTGTGTAAACCATGATTGAATTTAAACTGCTTATTCTCAGTCTTGCCGGCAGCGTGTTGAGCGTGTGCGCCACGGGAATATTTCTCTTTTTCCCGGAGAAGACGCGTAACAGCCTGGTGCCCTGCCTTGTGAGTTATGCCACCGGCACGCTGTTGGGCGCGGCTTTCCTGGGCCTGCTGCCTAATGCGCTGGTTTCCGCGCCGGTCCCGGCCGTGCTGGCCGCGGTCCTGGGCGGTATCTTCTTTTTCCTGGGTCTTGAAAAAACGCTGCTATGGCGGCATTGTCACAAGGAGCATTGCGAACTGCATTCTTCCGCCGGGACCCTGATAGTTATTGGCGATGCCCTGCACAATTTTATGGACGGGGTGCTGATAGGCTCGGCCATGCTGGTTTCCCCGGGGCTGGCCGTCAGCTCGACCCTGGCAGTTGTGGCGCATGAAATACCGCAGGAAACCGGCGACTTCGCTATTATGCTGTCGTCCGGCTGGTCCCGCAAAAAAGCCTTTGCCGCCAATATCGGGTCCTCGCTGACCACGCTGCCGGGGGCATTCGGCGCTTACTATGCGCTCTCTTATTTCAGGCAGGCGCTGCCTTATGTGATGGCCGTTTCTGCCGCCAGTTTCATCTATATAGCGCTGGCCGACCTGATACCAGCTGCGCACAGGCATCCCGGGCAGGGGCGCCCGGCGGTGCAGTTCCTGCTCGGCTTGGCGGGAGTGGCGACCATAGCTTTGTTCGCGATGCATCATCATTAGCCGGGTTAAAGGAGAGAAAGATGAAAATCTGTGTTTCAGCGATGGGTGGTTCGATGGAAGCTAAGGTTAGCGAGCGTTTCGGGCGGGCGCCCTATTTCGTGATAGTGGACAGCGAGAACATGGGTTTTACCCCTGTTCTGAACGCCGCGGAGAATATGCAGGGCGGGGCGGGCCCGGAGGCCGTGCTAAGGGCGCGGAGCTGGTGCTGACCGGTGACCTGGGGCCCAATGCAAAAACCGCGCTGGAGGCGGCCGGGATAAAAGGAATAACCGGAATTTCCGGTACGAAGTCGGTGCGCGAGGCCGTAGAGGAATACCTGAAAAAATAAAAAGACCGCGCGGGCCAGGGCCGCAGTATAATTTAAGGAGGAATTATGAAGACGATGAGCAACAGCGAAGTCAGGGCGCTTCTTATGGAGCTGACCGGGGCGCATTGGGTGGCGGTAGGCTTCCATAAGGAAAAACCCCGCGGGATGAAGGTTTCCGCACCGGAAGCATTCTGCTCAGCGGCGGCGGGAGCCATTACGGTTTCGTCCCTGCTGAAGGTCTCGGATATTCCCTGCGGCGGGCTTAAATACGCTTTCAACTTTCCCGGGGCGAAAACCCCGGTGCTGGGCAGCTTTATCCCCGGGCGGCTCCATCCGCTGATAAACCCGCAGGCCGCGGTGGGCGGCAAACCCCGCCTGGCCTTCAGCCCGCAATACCTGAGCTTTAATGCTCCGGATTCCAGAGCGGACCTGTACCTGTCGTTTATGCTGTTGGAATCCGCGTCAGAAATGGCCCAGGTCTGGTCCTCGGTCTCAGGTAAAAAACTGAACTGCAAATTCAACGGCGTCATGAGCTTCTGTTCCGAAGGGGCCGCCGAAGCCATGAACAGCAGGACGCCTACCTTGGCGCTCGGCTGTTCCAAGGCCATAAGGACGGCGGGGCTGCAGGGGCAGGTCTGCGTCTGCCTGCCGGAGAAAGATGCGCTTAAACTGGCCGCGGCCTGGGCGCGCAAGTCCGCCGCCGGAGCGGTTGCGTGAAAGGTCTAAAGTACTGCTATGGCCCGGTGGGCTCCTGGCGGCTGGGTGCGTCGCTTGGTATAGACCCTATTTCACAACCGGAGAAGATCTGCACCTTCGATTGCGTCTACTGCCAGCTGGGGCCTTGTCCGGCCGCCGCGCCGTGCCGGGAGGTCTATGTGCGGCCCGAAGAGCTGGGGGCGGCAAGCCGTGAAATTTCCGCTGAACTGGCCGGCCGCGGGGCGGGCGCCATACGGGTGATAAACGTGTACGGCGAAAAAGCCCCCAAAGTGGCTGCGGTAAGCGCGCCGGATACTCTTAAGCGCAGGGGGAAAACATGAACCGCGGGTTTTTCCCGTTGGCTGTTGAAGGCCGGCGCCTTCTTAAAAAGGAATGCGGCTCCGCGCTGGCGCTGGCCGCCGTCCTGTATTACGCGGCGCCTTTTTTGTTGCCTGTGCTGGGCGTCCTTGCCCTGCTGCTCACGGGATTTACGCTTTTCTTTTTCCGCGAGCCGCGCTTTCTCCCCCTTGAGCCGGAGGCCGGGGTAATACTGGCGCCGTCCTACGGGACAGTGCTTAAGACGGGGCTGGAGGACGGCAGGCCGGTGGTGAGGATCTTTCTTTCCGTGCTGGACGTGCACGCGCAATATTCCCCTGTGGCCGGCGCGGTGATAAAAACGGCCTTTACCGGCGGCAAATTCGCCGCTGCCTTCCGGGACGAAGCTGCCGCCAATCACCGCAACCTTATTGAACTTTCTATGGAGAACGGGGAAACACTGGGGATAGAGCAGATAGCGGGCAGCATAGCCCGGCGTATTTCCTGTCCGCTTAAAGCGGGGGAGGTCCTGGTCCGCGGCGGCAGGCTGAGGCTTATCTATTTCGGTTCGCAGGTGGCGGTCTACCTGCCGGCGGGGGCGGAGATCTCCGCGTCACCCGGCCAGAGAGTTTTCCCCTGCCGCAGCGTTTTAGCGAAATTAAAAAGTGCCGGAGGCGATCATGCAAACAGTGCCTAAGGAGATCTTCCTTACAAAGGGCGTCGGGCGCAGCAGGGAGAAACTGGCCAGTTTCGAGGAGGCTTTGCGCGATGCGAAGCTGGCCCCGTTCAATCTGGTCCATGTTTCCAGCATTTTTCCGCCGCGCTGCAAGCTGGTGAAGCCGGCGCTCGGGCTGAAAAAACTCAGCCCCGGCCAGATAGTGCACGCGGTGATAGCCCGCAATTCCGTTAATGAGAACCACCGCCTGGTGACGGCTTCTATAGGACTGGCGATCCCCAAGGACAGGGGCAACCACGGCTATATTTCCGAGCATCACAGCTGGGGGGAGACGGACAGCCGTTCCGGGGAATACGCGGAGGACCTGGCGGCGCTGATGCTTTCCACCACGCTCGGCATAGAATTCGACGCGGAAGATTCCTGGGATCAGAAAGAGGAGCAGTGGGAGCTGAGCGGCAAGATAGTGCGTACCATGAACATAACTCAGAGCGCCATAGGCCGCGGCGGCGTCTGGACCACGGTGCTTTCCGCGGCGGTTTTCTGCGCTTAGGGACCGGACTTTGAGGAGAGATAAATGAAAGATATGCAGGCAAGCCTTAAAAAACAGGACGAGGCCATAGCCGCGAAGATGGCGGCGGTGAAGAACAAAGTGCTGGTAATGAGCGGCAAAGGCGGCGTGGGAAAGAGCACGGTGGCGGTTAACCTGGCCGCGGCCATGGCCGCCGCCGGCAAAAAAACAGGTCTGCTGGACATAGACCTGCACGGCCCCAATGCGGCCCGCATGCTCGGGATAGCCGGCATGCGGCTGGAGGCGGACGGTGAAGAGCTTGTGCCCTGGCGGGTGAACGAAAATCTTTCGGTCTGCAGCCTGGCGCTGCTGGGCGCGGATCCCTCCACCGCCATAATCTGGCGCGGTCCGCGCAAAACCTCGGCTATAAAGGAAATGCTCGGTTCCGTGAAATGGGGGAACCTGGACTACCTTTTTCTCGATTCCCCCCCGGGCACCGGCGACGAGACCCTGACGGCCGCGCAGGTGATCCCGGACCTGACCGGCGCGGTGCTGGTGACCACGCCGCAGGAAGTGGCGCTGGACGACGCCCGCCGCAGCGCCTCTTTTGCGCGCAGCCTGAAGCTCAGGATACTGGGCGTAGTGGAGAATATGAGCGGTTTTGTCTGCCCCGGCTGCGGTCTTGAAACGCCTGTTTTCAGCGGCGGCGGAGGAGAGAAACTGGCCGCCGAGCTCGGCGCGGCTTTCCTCGGGCGCATCCCGCTGGACCCGCGCGCTATGGCCCTGGCCGACTCCGGGCGCACCTTGTTCGAACTGGAAGCCGGGAAAACGCTCGACGCCGTGAAAGCCATGGCTGCCAGGTTCCGGGAACTTTGCGGCGGCTGATCCCCCGCCCCGATCCGCCGCGGACCGGAGTCCGTCGCCCGCGGCGACAGCCCATTGACCATGAAAATACTGGAAAGAATAATTAGCGGACTGGAAGAGCGGGAAATAGTTTCCGCGCATCTGGGCTTTTTTACCACGGTGGTGGTTTCACGGGCGGCTGACGGAGCGCCGCGCTGCGGCCTGGCCACCACGCTGCGCGGCGGAGCCTGCACGGGGCCCCTGGAAGGCGCCGGTGCTTTTTGACTGCGGCATAGATGCCGTGGGGGGCGCAAGGGTGGACGATATCCCCGCGCTTGTCCGCGCGCTCGGCGAAGGCGCGAATTTCCGCGGCCTGCCAGGGAAAAAGATGGTGGTCCTGCGTAAAAAATGAAAACTACTCTGGACTGCATCCCCTGTCTTTTCAGGCAGGCCCTCGATTCCGCACGGATGTTCTCCAGGGACCCCGCCGTGCACGAGCATATTCTGCGCGATGTGCTTGGCTGGTGCCGGGATATGGATATGTCCAACCCCGCCCCGGTGATGGGGCAGCGCATCTACCGGCGCCTGCGCCGGCTTACCGGTGTTAAAGACCCGTACCTTGCGGCCAAAAAAAACAGAACCGCCTGGCCTTGCGCCGGCGCGCCGCTGGGCGCGCCGGTGCTGGCATATTCGCATCAGCCTGGTAAATAGGAGGCATTTATGCCGATGGGAGACGGAACCGGGCCGAGGGGCGAAGGCCCGCGCACAGGGCGCGGCGGCGGCATTGGCGGCAGGGGTTTGGGACGGGGTATAAATGGAGGTATGGGGCGTGGAATGGGACGGGGCCAGGGCGCCGGCCGGGCTGCCGCCGGCGGTTCAAGTCCGCTGGCGGCGGTAATAGACGCTTCAACCTGCGCTTCCTGCGGGGCCTGCGTGGACGCTTGTCCCGCCGGGGCCATAACCCTGAAAACCATAGCTGTCGTTTCCGCGGCTAAATGCACCGGCTGCGGAGCCTGTATAGATGTATGCGGTCCCGCGGCTATTGTGCTTAAAAAGCGATGACCGGCGGAGAATACGCCGCGCTGGCCGGCTGGTTCGAGCAATATATGTCCGGTTTCCAGGAAGGCGGCGTTTTGCTGCCGGCCCTGGAGATCAAGCGCGGGCACAGCCTGCGCACCGCGGAGAATGCGGCCCTGATAGCCGCCGGCCTGGGCTATGGCGGGGAGGAAGAACTTCTTGCCCGGGCGGCGGGGCTGCTGCATGATGCCGGGCGTTTTACCCAGTTCGCGCAGCACGGCTCTTTCAGGGACGCCGGCACCCTGGACCACGGCCTTGAGGGACGCAGGGTCCTTGAGGAGAAAATGCCGGACGTTCTTAAAAACCCGGAAGAGAAAGAAGCTCTTTTATGCGCGGTATCCTGGCATAACCGCAGGACGGAGGATATTCCCCGGGACCTGCCGTCCGGACGCAGCGCGCTGCTGAAACTTGTGAGGGATGCGGACAAGCTCGATATCTTCGATATCGTGCTGCGCTCGGTAGAGGCCGACGGTTTCAGGGAACTGCCGGCCATGCTGCCCAACATAAAGCTCAGCCGGAACTTGACCCCGGGCGTGCTGGCGAAAGTCCTTAACCGGGAATCCCCGGCCAGCGGAGAGCTTTCTACCCTGGCCGATTTTCTCCTGTCGACCGCATCATGGTTTTTCGATCTGAACTATCTCCCGTCCCGGCGCCTGGCCGTTGAGCGGGGGGTGCTGCGGGGGTTTCGCCGGGAATTGCCCCGGGGAGCGGAGCTGGACCGGTTCTTTGCGGAGATAGAAAAGGTTCTGCCCTTTCTGCCGGGCTTATAGCCTGCTTCACCCGCCTCCACAGGGAAAAAACAACCCGGACTGAAATAATATGATTTAATATGGCTTCAGGCCGCCGGGGGTCGTCCGCCCGGCCGCTTTCGGATTTCGTTCATGGAGGTTTTATGAAAGTAAACTGTCTTGTAGCTGCCTGCCTGCTGCTGCCGGCCTTCTCCGCTGCGGAAACCCTGCGGCTGCGTTCGGGGGCGGACCTGGAGGCCGGGGTGCTTTCAATAGATCCAACGGCGGTGCTGCTGGAAGACGGCCGCCGCCTCCCCCGGGCGGAAGTGACGGAGATACAATTTTCCTCTCCCCAAAAAGAAAAGGCGGCGGTGTCCCGGGCGGTCTCCCCGGAGGAAATTACAGCGGCCAAGGCGGCCTTTGCCAAAGCCCGCGAACTCTCCGCCGGGTATCCCGGGGTCAACGGCCTTGTGCTGCTGGACTCCGGCACGGAGATCTTAAAGCCGGACGGCACGCGTGTTTCCCGCAATCACCAGGTGCGGCAGATACTCAAGGAATCCCTCAAGCAGCGCTGGGGGCGGCTGATCAGCTGTGCTGAGGAGGGCCGGGCGCGCGTGAAGATACTGAAAGCCAGCGTCTATAATCCGGACGGGAGCATTTACCCGCTCGAGCCGGAGCGCATAAAAACCTCCAGGCCGCAGTCCGAAGGCGGGTCCTTCTTTGTCAGCGGCAGTATCTGCACCCAGTACCTTATGCCCAATGTGCAGACGGGGTCCATAGTGGATTATGTGACGGAACATGAAACCTATAATCCCTTCAGGAAAGATTTCTTCTTCCCGTCCTGGGGCTTCCAGGACAGCGAGGGCCCCGTGGGCCTGTCCGAGATCTCGGTGAGCGTGCCGGAGGGGAAGGAGCTTTTCTATTCCGTCAAGAATTTCACGGGGCCGGGCAAGCCCGAAGTCTCTTCCGCCGGCGGGATGAAAACCTGGTACTGGAAACTGGAGAATGTGCCGCCGCTGGTAGCCGAGCCTTCCATGCCGTCTTACGAGGACTTCGCGCCCTATGTGCGCGGGGCTGTCTTCAAGGATTGGGACCGGCTTTTTGACTGGACCGGCGGCATGTACGAGGAAAGGACAAAGCCTTCGGAGGAGCTGAAAAAGTTCACGCTTGAACTGGTAAAGGATGCCAAAACCGAAGAGGAACAGGCCGCCAGGATTTACCATTATGTGCAGAAGGAGATACGCTATATAGCCGTGAAGGTCGGCATAGCCTCCGGCTGGGGCGGCTATGACGCGAACCTCACCTGGAAGCGGCGCTACGGCTGCTGCATAGACAAGGCGCTGTTGATGACGACTATGCTTGGAGCGGCCGGCATAAAGTCCTCTCCCATACTGCTTAACACCAATACCGGGCGGGAGGTGGATTTCAGCGTGCCGCAGATGGGCTTTAACCATGCCATAACGGTAGCCGAAGTGGGCGGCAGGCATGTGTTCCTGGACTCCACCAATTTCGATTACCGCTACCCGGAAATAGCGAGTTTCGATTACGGTGTGCACGTGCTGAACATCTTTGCCAAAAAAATAGATTATGTGCCGGTGCCCGAGCCGCGCGGCAACGGCAATCATTATGATTACACGATAGCAGTATCCTCGGACGGTTCGGCGCTGGTTTCGGAGAAAATGCGCTATACCGGTTCCCGCGAGGGCGCGCTGCGTTCCTATTACCGCTCCATAAAGAAAGAGGAACAGAAGCGCGCTTTCCAGGGTTTCGCCAAGTCCGTCGCCCCTTCGGCGGAACTGCTGTCCTATGAGGTCAATAATGCGGAAAAGATAGAAGAGCCGTTCACCATGGGGCTGAAATACGCGGTGCCGGATTATGCGCAGAGGGCCGGCAATATACGCATTTTCAAACTGCCGGACTTCGAGATAGAGCCTTTCAGGATAAGCGAGATCTCGCTGGACAAAAGGCGCTATCCCATAGAGTACGACGCCTCCATGGGCAGGTATTACAGCTACGAGATAGACCTGCCGGAAAATTACGAGGTGGTTTCGCTGCCGGAAAGAACGAAGCTGTCTAATAAACACGCCTCCTTCGCGGCCGCCTGCGGCAGGCCCGCCGACAACCGGATAGCCTGTTCGGTTTCCTGGGAGAGGACCTCGCGCATTATCCCGCCCGGGGATTATCCGGAGTACAAGGCTTTCATAGAGAAGCTGGCCGGCTATACCAAAAGCCAGATCTTTTTCAAGGTAAAGGAGAACTGAGATGAAAATATTTTTTGCCTGCCTGCTGCTTGCCGCGGCCGCGCTGCCGGTCTCGGCCGACCTGGTCTACCTCAACAAGGGCGACGAGATAAACTGCCTTGTGACCGGCATGGACGCCGTCTCCCTGCATGTGCTGGCCGGGGGGGAACAAAAAACCTTTTCCAGGTCGGAGGTTATGAAGATACAGCTGGTAAAGGAATACAATTCCGGCCTTGCGGATCCGCTCAGGGACCCCGGCATCCGGGCACTTGCGCAAGACCCGCCGAAACCCCAGGCCTATCCCAATGACGGCTATATAAACTGGCTGAACGAGACCAATATAGAGATAAACCCCGACAAGAGCTGGACCGTAGCGCGCAGCGGCCTGCGCTATGTGCTGCGCGAGCGCGGCAAAAGCCCCGCCGCCTATCTGTCCTTTAATTACCTGCCCGGTCTTGAGACGGCGGCTATCGATTACGCTTATGCCATAAACGGCGGCACTGTAAGCTGTATGAGCGATGTTTCCGTGATGGACGGCGCTCCTTACATGGCCTATCCCGCCTATGACAGGCTTAAGCTTGTAAAGTACGCCATTCCCAATGTGCAGGCGGGCTCGGTGCTGGCCTATGCTTCGCGGTCGGCAACAGTACATACCTCCACTTATCCTTTCTTTTCCGAAGTATTCTTCCGCTTCTTTGAGCCGGTCAAGACCGGCCGTCTTACGGTGGCCGTGCCGGAAGGGCTTGAACTCGCATATGAAGAACTGAATATGCCCGCCGGTTTTATCTTTTCTAAAAAAAAGGACGCGGGCCGCCTGGTCTATACCTGGGAGCTGAGAGACCTGCAGTCTTATAAGCAGGAGCCTTCCGCCCCTCCTTTCAGACGCTATGCGCCCCAGATCATGCTGTCGCTGGCTGATTCCTGGGAGAACCTGCGCGCGGACCTTGCCCCGCGGCTTCAGGAACGGCTGATTCTTACGCAGGCTATTGAGGACAAGGCCGCCGAACTGACCGCCGGAAAGGCTTCGGACCTGGAAAAAACAGAAGCGCTTTATAACTGGACGGCAAAGGAGATAAAGTTCCAGCCGGTGCCCCTGGACGACTTCTCTTATCTTCCCAAGGCCCCGGAGGAAACTTTCCGCCAGAAAGCCGGCAATGCCCTGGATAAGCCTTTCCTGCTTTATGCCCTGCTGTCGGCGGCCGGCCTGAACCCGGAGTTCGCTTATGGCCGGAGCAAGTCGGCGTCCTTCGTTGAAAAACTTCCCAATATCCGGCAGTTCACCTATACCGAATGCCTGGTAAAGACCGGCGGGAAAACCCTGGCGCTGGCGCCCATGGGCGACACCCGGCGGTATTTCGAACTTTCCCCGGAGCTGCAGGGCGGGCGGGCCTTCATTGTCCTGGCCCGGGCCGGCGCGCCGTTGTTCTTTGAGAACCCGGAGCACGCTCCCGCGGAGGAAGCCTCTTTCGAAACGGCGCAATATGAACTGAACGCGGAGGGGGGGCTTTCCGGCGGCATGCGGACGCGCATGACGGGCGGGGAGCAGGCGGGCATGCGGGGCTACAAAGACTATAAAAAGGAAGACCTGGACAGGGCCATGGAAAAGTACGCGCATTCCATCCACCCCCGGGCGCGGCTGAAATCCTATAAACTGGACAACCTGGAGGACCTGTCAAAGAACCTTAACTTCGGCGTCGAGGTAAGCGTGGACGGCTATGCCATGAAGGCCGGCAGGTATATGATCTTCAAGGTCCCGGGTCTGGAATATTCGGCGCGGGACGCCGCCCAGACGGAGCGGGAACTGCCGCTGTTCTGGTACAGCCGCAGCCTGGATTCCCGCAGCCTGCGCCTGAAGCTGCCCCCGGGGTACCGGCTCTATTACGCGCCTGAAAAACTGGAGATAGACCTGGCCGGGCAGAGCTATACGGCTTCGTTCGGAACGGATGGCGGCTTTTTGACCTTTACCGCCGAATTAAAACGGGAAAAGACCTGGCTTGAGCCTTCCGCCTATCCGGAGTATAAAAAATTCAAGCAGGCCCTGGCCCAGTTCTCCGAGAACTGGATAGTGCTGGAAAAGAAGTGAAGACGCCGCGCCCCCGGCTTTTTAGGAAGCGTAACGAAATAACTGAAGCATTTGGAGGCTCAGATTTGAGGCGGATGCGAGGCGCGACGAACGAGCATACCGGTGGTCTGTAAGTGAGGAGCAAC
>Ga0066637_10001128_pt1 | contig 17076 bp, 23 predicted proteins | sample CryGeyCG2014_020_FD_62737 | JGI IMG/M metagenome (GOLD analysis project Ga0066637, IMG submission 62737) | Groundwater microbial communities from aquifer - Crystal Geyser CG08_land_8/20/14_0.20 | ecosystem: Environmental > Aquatic > Deep subsurface > Groundwater | place: USA: Utah: Grand County...
CTGGTTTCTTGAATACATATCCATATTTGTAAAATGAAGTTAAGATTTGTTAAAAACAACAACCTTTTTACTTCATTTTACCCTAACAATTTCGGTTAGGTTTTTAATGATTTAACCAATACCCTTTCAGTTAGATTTTAGATGATTTAATACGAAAATTGACAGCAATATTCATTTCGGATATCATAGAAATGAGGTAGTTTTAGGAGAGTAAAAATCGAAACAACGAAAACTTATGAAGAAAAAAGAGATAATTTGGCGAGAAATGCTAAACAATCAACATCCGTCAGAGCCAAAATGGACCAAATCTTTCTCGGAATAGTAAAAAAATACTTCCTCCAGGTCCTAATACCAAATAAGGCTTTAAAGGGCTTTTTACTTCCCAAAAAAACCGAAATCTTTGGGAAGCATTTTTCTTCAAAACAAAGATGGGCCGAAGCCCATTTATATCTAATATCTAAAAAAGTACTATTAGAGAGGAGTGAGAGGAGGGGGGATTTAAGTTTTTATCCTCCAAATTTTTCTTAACCAAATTTTTGAAAAGAGAGGTTAAAAATTTTTGAATTTACCTTGATAAAAAGCTAAAAAAGAGGTAGATTGAAAGTAGTAATAGAATAAAAAAGAGATGAAAGACGATGGATTGGGTTTCGGCTATTTTTTCTACAATATTAGCTTTTCTCACCGTATGCATAGCATTAGGAAATTACCTATCTTTTGGCTGGCAGGGCGCTTTTGAATCTGAAATAGGGACTGTATTTTATATAGGTTACAGTATCCTATTTTCTGGTCTGGCTATAGGATTTTTTGTACGCATCGTTAAGAGATGGCGAAGAGATCGTAAAACCCCTTGATAATTCTTCTAAAACTTCATCAGAATGAAATACTATTAAAAGCACCAAAGGCAAAATACCGAAGGTGCTTCTTTATTTTGAACTAAAATCTTTTAGAGGAAGAAGTTAATTTTCAAATTTTGAGGTTGACGAGAGCTTCCTTGGTGCTAAAATAAGACAAATAATAAGGAGAATTAAGTATTATAATGAAATTCATAATTAAGCCTGAGATTTTTGATAAATTCACTGGTTTTATTGCCGGGGTTGTTTTGGCTAAAGGAATTGATAATAACGGAGAGACTCCAGAGATAAATGAGATTTTAAGGGAAGTTGAGAGGAAAGTGGTAAGTGGCTTTTCACAATTTGAGTCTCCGGGTAGACACCCTCATATCATTCCTTGGAGAGAGGCCTATAAAAAATTTGGTTCAGACCCTCACCGCTATCGTTGTTCTTCAGAAGCATTGGTAAGGCAAGTTTTAAAGGGTAATAACATTAAGCATATAAACAATGTAGTTGATTTATACAATTATATTTCTTTGAAATACACTCTTACTGTGGGTGGTGAGGATTCAGACAAAATAGAAGGAGATTTAATTCTTGATTTTGCTAAAGGAGATGAACCATTTATTAGATTGGGCGGAACCGAAGATGGACCACCATCGTCGGGTGAGGTAGTGTATAAAGATGAAAAAGGAGTTATTTGCAGACGGTGGAATTGGCGAGAAGCAGATAGAACTAAACTTACCCGAGATACAAAGAATGCTGTGATAGTCATTGATGGATTACCACCAATTCAAGGAAAAACAGTGGAAACCGCAGCCAAAGAATTAGTAGATTTAGTTAAAAAATACTGTAATGGTGAAGTCCATTTTGAATTATTAGATAGTGGTAAAAAAGAAACAATTTTAGATTATTAGATTAAATGATTGTCTTGTATTGTTTTATTTTTTTTAACGATTTTCTGGATAAGCAATTTTTTAGGACTCTCTGTTTTTCTTAGAAGTTTTCTAATAACTGATTTTTTAAATTCATTTTCTTTTTCCTTTAAGTTATCATTTTCCTTTGAAAATATTATCTTAAAATCTTTAACAAGCATTAATTCCTCTTTAATTTCTTTCTCACTATTTATCTTTTTTAAAATAAAATTCACAAAGCAGTTTTCATATTGTTTTAAGGTTTTGCAATTTAAAAAATTTTGAGGACCAAAAAGTTCTTTATCCTCTTTGCTAGCAGGATATAAACCAGCAGAAAAATCAGTTATTCTCTCATTTTTTAATAAAAAATAGAGAGGGCAACTTTTGCAATTATTTTTACATTTTCTTACATCTTCTGTGTCAAAAACAAATCGCCATCCTCGCCAGTTATCAACGCCAACATTTATAAAGCCATTGTATTTTTTATATAGCTCTTGAAATTTTTTGACTGCTATATTGATAATGTTTTTATTCATAATAAGTAGTAATAGGTAAAATGAGTAGGCTGGAGGAGTAAGATCTCCAGCCTACTTTCATAAGAGGTAATTCTAACCAGATGCCAAATGAAAGTCATGTCTACGCTCTTCGGTCATTTTCTTCTCTTTTGTTTTTCTGGTTCTAAAGAGCTTAACCAATTCTTTCTCTGGTATCCATTCGTGCATATAACACAATGGGTATGAGCCAAACAATATTCCTAGTGTCTCTCTCATGGCAGCACAACCGCCAAGACAATGCTCCCAATATTCACATTTAGCACAAGGCCCACTAAGAATATTTCTTTGGTTACAGCTTGCACGACGAGCTATCAGATCGGGATGTGAAAAGATAAGGTCGAGTGGATCTTTCAAGATATTCAATTGACGACCACAAACATCAAGCAGTGGAATGCCACTAGTACACATTCCAACTCCTCCATTAGCTTCTGTAAGTAAAGCTCCTTTTTTGAAAGCAACACAACCTGTCCCTACACCTTCCAGATTACGTCCTGTTAAATGTGGCATCATAGGAACGTACGGATATATACCATAACGTTCATTTATCCTCATCACTTCTTTGATACACTTCAGAATCTGTTCTTTGGTGGGGAAAAGCTCCAGCCACTTCCGGAAAGATCTTTCTCCAGCTATCACGGGGCATGTTGGGATTTCAAGGTCCACAAAGAAACCTTTTTGCAAGCCAACTTCATAGACTTGAGGGGCAAAGTCGATATTTATGCTACGTATTAAGTTTTCAACCCCGATTCTGCCTGGAGGAAATCCAACAGATAAAAGCTTTAAGAGCCCCTGCCACATCTCATCAACAGCTTTCTCTGTAGCGCCAATACATCTAGCTTGAAATCTTCTTTGTAGAGGATCTGTTGGATTGGGCACGTTCAACTTACCCACAACTGTTATTTTTCCTCCAATATCCAGGACTTGTTCAGCAAGTTCTGGTCTACATTTAAATTCTCTGAGGTTTGTGTAAATCCAAACCTCAATTCCAGCATCCACACATAACTTGACCATCTGGAGAAATTGAGGATTAAGCGTTGGTTCTCCACCTACAAAATCAATTGATTCTCCATCCCGAATAAAGAGCTCCAGAATTTTTTTGAAGTCGAGCAAAGACATATGGTTGCTTTGCCAACTTAAACTATCTTGGAGCACCCGATAACAACCCGGGCATCTGTTATTACAAGTATCCGTAATACTTGCAATCCAATACTTCCATTTCATTTTCTATACCTCCTTTATAAAGAACTTTTGGAGCTTATTAAAAAGCCCCTTCCCTCTCGGGAAGGGGCTAAGTTGACAAATTTTAAAAAATATCAACGCAACCCTTTCCCGAGAGAGGAAGGGTTATGATGAGTTAATCTTTTTAGCATCACTCTATAACCACCCATACCTTTATTAAGCCATTTAGCTACTCTAGCCACTGTTCTTGAACTTAAGCCAGTTTCCTTCTCAATAACAGGATAAGGTATTTTCTTACTTAACATTTTAGCTGCTTGCCATCTTTTAGCAAATTCAATGATTTCTGCCTCAGTAAGCAGATCACGGAAAAAGCGCTTAGCTTCGCTTAAGTTTCTTAAGTTGAGAATAGTTTTAAACAAATCTTCAGTTGTTGCATTATCCCATTTAGCCATAGTATTTACTTTACTTAAGTAAAGTATAGCAGCTTAGAAAACTTTGTCAAGACCTCTTTAATAATTGGTAAAATTTGGTAAAATGGCAGATATGATAAAAGCAATTACTTTTGATTTAGATGGCGTTTACTTCATCAATGGAAAATCAAATTTCATTGATAATTTAGAGAAACTTGGGGTACCAAGGGAAGAAGCTATTAGGGTTTTTTCGAAAAGTGACGAGATGAAGAAACTATACAAGACAGGGAAGATGACAGACCAAGAATTTTGGTCTTTTGCTATTAAAGAATGGGGGATTAATCTAACTGTTAAAGAAGTGATAGAAATACTTATAAATGGTTATGAAGTAAACGATGAAGTAGTGAAGGTAGTTAGGGAAGTGAGAAGAAATGGTTATGAAACTTGTATTTGTTCTAATAATTTTCCAGCAAGAATCAATAGATTGCAAGAAAGATTTGGTTTTTTGAATGATTTTGATGTTGTAGCCCTCTCTTACGAAGTTGGGGCAACAAAACCCTCACCCAAAATTTTTCAAGATTTGGTAGATAAAGCAGGAGTTAATCCAGAAGAAATTATTTTTGCTGATGATAACGAAGAAAATCTAACTGGAGCTAAAAAACTTGGAATCCAAACATTCTTTTATGAAGGATTTGATAAATTTCTTGAAAAATTAAAGAAATTTAATGTAAAATGGTAACCAATGAAAAAGAAAATTATGAAAAATTTATGAAAATTGCGATTGAGGAAGCAAGAATTTCTTTAAGAGAAGGGAATAAAGGGTTTGGAGCTGTTTTAGTTAAAAATGGAAAAATTGTTGCCAGAGCTCACGATGAAGAGATAGCAAAATCTGACCCCACTTCTCATGCCGAAATTAATGTAATAAGAAGGGCTTCTCAAAAGTTTGGGGGAAATTTGCAAGGATTTAGTTTAATCTCAACTCATGAGCCCTGTCCAATGTGCACTACAGCGGCAATTTGGGCTAATGTCTCTGAAATTATATACGGGACCTCCATTTCAGAAGCAAGGAGATTGGGTAGAAAACGAATTAAATTAAGTTGTAAAGAAATAATAAAAAGAGTACCTTGGGAGATTAAAATAGAAATAAGAAAAGGTGTTCTTAAAAAAGAATGCTTGGTTTTATACCATGAAACAGTAAGAGAATTGGTAAAGAAGTTCAGAGCAGCAACGAAAGCAAACAGTTGGAAAGTATTAGAAAATGAGTTAACGGAAAAGAGATTAAAATGGTTTAGGAAAAATAAGAGATATTTAAATTTAAAGGGAGACGATTTAAAAAAAGCTTATCAATTGATTTTAAAAAAAATCGGGATAAAATTTAAAGAAGCTCTTGTTATGAAGAAAACTAAAACAAAACTCATTTTCCATTCAAAAAATTTCTGTCCACTCCTGGAAGCTTGCAAAATACTTAATTTAGATACAAGAAAAATCTGTAAAATGATTTATGAAAAACCAACAGAAGAGCTAATCAAAAAAATAAATCCAAAATTAAAATTTTCAAGAAATTATAAAAGAATAAGACCCTATACATCTTATTGTGAAGAGATTATAACATTAGAAAAGTAGATTTATACCATAAGAGAAAAGAACCTAGAAATTATGGTAGAAAATGTTGTTATATCAAATCAAGAGGAGTTGGAGAGATTAAAAAAGACGATTTAAAAAAATGGAGCAGATAGGCTTCATATTTTGACTGATTTTGATAGAACTTTAACAAAAGCTTTTGTTGATGGAAAAAGCACCCCTTCTCTTGTTTCGGTTTTGCGTGATGGTAGCTATTTAACGCCAGATTATGCTCAAAAAGCCAATGAGCTTTATGATAAATACCATCCGATTGAAATTGACCCTAAGATTCCTCTAAGAGAGAAGAAAAAGGCAATGTGTGAGTGGTGGATTACTCATTTTGATTTGTTAATTAAATCGGGATTAAACAAAAGGGATTTAGAAAGGGTTGTTGAGTCTCAAAAAGTTAAATTCAGAGAGGGTTTTTCAGAGTTTGTTGATTTTTTGAGAGAATATAATATTCCTTTAGTGATTATGTCTTCAAGTGGGTTGGGTGGTGATATTATTTCAATGTATCTTGAAAGGGTGGGGAAACTTTATGAGAATACCCATATTATTTCTAATTGGTACGAGTGGGACGAAAAGGGTAATGCAGTTGGCGTCAAAAAGCCAATTATCCATACAATGAATAAAGATGAAACCCTCATCCAAGATTTCCCAGTTTTTGAGAAAATAAAAAACAGAAAGAATGTTTTATTAATAGGAGACAGTTTAGATGACCTCGGAATGATAAAAGGTTTTGATTATGATGCCCTAATCAAGATAGGATTTCTGAATGAAAATATAGAGGAGAACTTAGAATACTACAAGCTTAACTTTGATGTGATAATTTTAAACGATTTTTCCATGGATTTTGTAAATAAATTGTTAAGAGAAATAGTGAAGCTTGCACATTAAATTTATTCACTTAAGAATCAGTATTTTAAAATTTGAACCTTTTATCGTAAAAAAAGAGAGGAGGTGAAATGGAATGAGAAAGATTTTATTAATTGTAACAATTTCGGTGATATTTTTAGCGAGTACACAGATCGTAATTGCAGAAAAAGAAATTGCAGAAAAAGAACAAGAAAGAGTAGTGATAATATTTTTCGGAAACCTGAAAGAAGATCCCCAAACCTTATACTGCGATAGAGTTTATCCAGTAGTAAGGAGAATTGTATTGGCGGCTCCAAGGACTGAAGCGCTAGTTAGAGCCGCCTTGGAAGCGTTATTGAAGGGACCCACAAAGGAGGAAAAGAATCAAGGCTTTTTCACCAATATTAACCCCGGGGTTGAAATTCAAAGTTTGAGCATCGACAGAATACATGGTGGGACAGTCAAGGTAGATTTTAATGAACAATTAGAAGCGGGGATTGCTGGTTCTTGTCTTGTTCTTGGGATTCGTGCCCAAATTGAGAGAACGATAAAGCAATTTATGGAGATAGATGATGCGATTGTCTCTATAGATGGCAGAACTGAAGATGTACTGCAACCATAGAAAATTAAGCATCTCCGTGAGGAGATGCTTTCTCTTTAACAATCTTAATCTTAAGATATTTCAAATGGGACTAAAATCTATTAAAATAAAGAATGGCAAAGATTTTGAAATTTCCAGAAGGTTTTTTGTGGGGGACGGCTACTTCAGCTTATCAAGTAGAAGGTAGAATTGAAAATTCGGATTGGTCAAAAGATTTTCCAGCTGGAATTGCTTGCAACCACTACGAGCTTTATGAGAGAGATTTTGATTTGCTGAAATCTCTCAACCAAAATGCCTATCGTTTTTCTATTGAGTGGTCAAGGATTGAATCGAAAGAAGGAAAATTTAATGAAAAAGAAATTGAACATTACCGAAAAGTTTTAGTCAGCTTAAAAGAAAGGAACATCAAAACGATGGTAACCTTGCATCATTTTACTAACCCTTGGTGGTTAACAAAAATAGGTGGCTGGGAAAATCCAAAGATTGTTTTTTATTTTTTAAGATTTGCCCAAAAAGTTTTTACGGAATATTCTGATTTGGTTGATTTTTGGATAACTATTAATGAACCTTTAATTTATACTGCAAAGAGTTTTTTTGAAGGTAGTTGGCCACCAAACAAGAAAAATTTTATTTTAGCTTTGAAAGTTATCAGAAATCAGATAATTTGTCATAGAAAAATTTTTCAAGACTTTCATAAGTTAAAATCGGATAGCCAAGTTGGAATTGCCAAAAATAATCAATTTTTTGAACCATTCAATTCAAATTCAATTTTAGATAGGTTTTCGACTCGGTTTTCTCATTACTTTTGGAATGAATATTTTTTAAATAAGATTAAAAATTATTTAGATTTCATTGGTTTAAATTATTACTTTCATCAGAAAGTTAAGTTTCCTTTCCAAACTAAAAATGAAAATAAATTTGTTTCAGATACAAATTGGGAAGTCTATCCCGAAGGAATTTATTATGTTTTGAAAGAATTAAAAAAGTACAAAAAGCCAATTTACATTACCGAAAACGGCTTGGCTGATGCCAAAGATAGGTTAAGAAAAGATTTTATTAAAGAGCATTTAACTTTTGTTCATAAGGTATTGGGAGAAGGAGTTGATGTTCGGGGATATTTCCACTGGTCTTTAGTTGATAATTTTGAATGGGAAAAGGGTTTTGAACCGCGATTTGGTTTAGTTGAAATTGATTACAAAACCTTGGAACGAAAACCCCGGCCTTCAGCTCTCTATTATGCCAAAATTTGCAAGCAAAATTCTTTGATACTGGATTAAGTAATAAATTTATGTTGTGGTTAATTATCACTATCTCTGCTTATTTTATATTTGCGATTGTTTCTCTAATTGATAAGTTTATTCTGAAAGGACCAATTCCTAAACCAAAAGTTTATTCATTTTGGGTTGGGGTTCTTGGAATTCTAACTCTGTTTCTGATTCCTTTTGTTGGTTTTTCCATTCCTGACCCTTGGAAAATTTTTCTAAGCTTTTTATATGGAACTTCCTATATTCTTGCTCTTTTTTTGTATTTTGAAGGTTTGCACCTTTTCGAAACTTCAAGGATTGTTCCGGCAATTGGGGCATTGACGCCTTTATTCGTTTTGGTCTTAACTTTTATTTCCGGAGAGAAAACTTTTAGCTTTCAAGATGGAATAGCTTTTTCATTGCTTATCTTTGGAAGTATCCTCATTACTTTGGAAAAAGGGAAGTTAATTACCTTAAAGAGTCTTCAACTTTCAGCCGTCTCTGCATTCTTTTTTTCTTTGGCTTTTTTCTTGAGTAAAATTCTTTATTCTCAACAATCATTTTGGACAGCATTTATTTTGATGAGGATTGGCGTATTTATTGCGGCTTTATTTTTTCTTTTTTCAAAAGAGGTCAAAGAAGAGTTATTTGAAAAAAGAGGAATTCTTAAAAAAGAAACAGCCAAAATTTTTATTTTAGGTCAAGGTCTTGGGGCAGTTGCTTTTTTGTTACAAAACTTTGCAATTTTTTTAGTACCTTTTAGCTTTCTTGCTTTCTGTAATGCTTTAGAAGGAACAAAGTACATATTTTTGTTAATCTTTACGGTTTCCCTTTCTCTAATGAAACCTTTTTTTGCTGAAAGAACTGGATTGAAAGAAGAAGTTTCAAAGAGGGTTCTTTTTCAAAAAATTATCGCCATTTTATTAATTATTTTTGGTTTGGCGATTTTAACAATTTTTCAGTAATAGAAATTAGACGATCAAACAAATCGAACAAAATGTCTTACCAAAATAAGAAGTAATGAGAATAATTTTTAAAAAAATTTTGAACATTTTAAAGAAATCCTTGTTAATTTTACTGTTTTTAATTTTGATTTCCCTTGGGTATCTTTTAATTGGTAAAGCCCCTGAAGCAGAAAAAATTACCTGGGGAGTGAATTTTTCACAAAGACATGCTAAATATTTAGGATTAGATTGGAAAGAAACTTTCTTGGCTTTGCTCGATAATTTAGGAGCTAAAAATTTCAAAATTGCAGCTCATTGGGATTTAATTGAGCCAGAAGACAATAAATTTTATTTTGAAGATTTGGATTGGCAAATTAAAGAAGCAGAAAAAAGAAATGCTCAAGTTTTTTTGGTAATTGGGATGAAAACAACTCGTTGGCCAGAATGTCATCTTCCTGAATGGGCAAAAAATTTAAAGAAGGAAGAACAGCAAGCAGAAATTTTAGAAATGATTGAAAAAATTGTTTCAAGATACAAAGATTCAAAATCAATCTGGGCTTGGCAGGTAGAGAACGAACCATTTTTTCCTTTTGGAATATGCCCTTGGGTTGATAAAAAATTTGTTAAAAAAGAAGCTGATTTAGTAAAATCTCTTGACCCAGAAAAGCCCATTATTATGGCAGACAGTGGGGAATATTCGTTTTGGATTCAAACCGCTAAACTTTGTGATGTCATCAGCACAACAATGTATGAGAAAGTTTGGTTCAAAGAAGCCAAATTCTATGTTCGTTATCCTTTCCCTCCGGTTTTTTATTGGCGGAAGGCAAAGATTATAGATTTCTTACTTAATAAAAAAGTTATTTGTGGAGAACTTCAAGCAGAACCCTTTGGGCCAAAATTAGTATATGATTTACCCTTAGAAGAACAAGAAAAGACGATGAATTTAAATGAATTTAAAAAGAATATAGAATTTGCAAGAAAAACCGGGTTTGATACATTTTATCTATGGGGTGGTGAATGGTGGTTCTGGTTAAAGAAAGTTCATAATGACTCTCGGATATGGGAAGAATCAAAGTTATTATTTAATTCTCAATAAAAAAATTAGCAGAACCACCATTCACACAGAGGGGGTCGGGGAGATTGGGTAATCTCCTATGGGAAGAAGCCAAAAATTATTTTATTAATATGTTATCAATTGTAATCCCAGCTCTGGATGAAGAAAAATGTCTTCCTTCATTGCTTAAATCAATAAAAAATTCTCTTGCCGAGAGAATAGGTCTTGTGGAGATAATCGTGGCTGACGCTAATTCAAAAGACAGAACAGTTGAAATTGCTAAAAATCAAAATTGTAAGGTTGTTAAAGGAGGTCTGCCGTCTAAAGGGAGGAACGAAGGAACAAAAATAGTAAGAGGGGATTTAATTTTATTTTTAGATGCTGATACAATATTACCAGAAAATTTCTTTGAAAAGGAACAGAAAGAGTTCGAAGAAAGGGATTTAGATGTAGCCAGTTTTTGCTTGGAACCTCAAAGTAAAAACAAGCTTCAAAAGTTTTTATTTAATGTCTTTTACAATTTACCAATTTTAATACTTGAAAGAGAGTTAGCTCATGCTAGCCAGGCAATTTTAGTTAAAAAAGCCCTTCATCAAAAAATTGGAGGATTTGACGAAGCAATAAAGTTTGCCGAAGACCATACTTATGTAAGGAAAGCAAAAGAATTTGGGAAATTTGGGATTTTAAAGACAGTTAAAGTTTTAAGCTCTTTGAGAAGATTTGAGAAAGATGGCTGGATAAGAACTTATCTAAAATACCTCTTAGCTGAAATTTATATGATAATTTTCGGTGATATTAAAAAAAATATTTTCCAATACAAATTTAATCATTATAAATAATTAATTTGACAGTGGTTTGGAAGAGGTTATAATAAAATTGTATGAACAAAGATTTTAGTGATTTAATTGAATATTTAGATGAAAAATTTCAAAAGACAGTCAAAAAAGAAGATATAGAGGATTTAACCTCAAAACTTATTACATTGGAAGAGTTTGATAAGTTCAGGATAGAAATAAAACAAGAATTAAGTAATCTTAGAAGAAGCATTCAGGCTTTGACTAACTCAATAGATAAATTAGTTAAAGCTGTTAGTGATCTCAAAACAGAATACGCGGCTATAAGTCATCAGGTTACGCGTCACGAAAAGTGGATTCAACAGATTGCAGAAAGGTTAGGCATAAAATTAGAATATTAACTTCTCGAAGAAAATTTAAATATTTTTTGAATATTTTAAAAAGAGCCCCATTGGTAGGGGATTTTTTGTGAAGCCTCCCCGCCCTAAAGGGCGGGGCTTCTCCCTGTTTTCAGGCGAAACCCCGCACCGTCCCGCCCTTAGTTCCCGTCTTTGCGTTCCAGTAAGGGCGGGACTGGTGCGTGGGTAAAATGAGGAAATCTACTTGGTTCTTGTTGTTCTTTATTTACTCAATAAATATATTGCTATAAGAGATAAAAATATACCAATTAACTTAGCAAGAGTAATATTTTCTCGGAGAAAAATAAAAGCTAAAATTACGGTCAAAACGGGATAAAGAGCAGTGAGCGGAGTTATCGTGGAAACTTCTTTTCTTGTAAGCAAAAAATAAACGCCTACCATCCCCAGGGCACTAAGTATTCCTGCCAAAATGGCAAGCCCCATTCCAATTTTACTTGTCTGGGCTGACTGGAGAATATTTTTTAGCTTAAAAAACATTAAACTGTAAAGAATAATTATTGGAGAATAACCAAGGGCATACCAAAAAACACCCTGAACCCCTATTTTATTGGTGGCAATCTTTGAGATAAATGCTCCGATTCCCCAAAAAGCAAACGTCCCAATAATAATTAAAAAACGTCCCAATAATAATTAAAAAAGGCATTGAGTCCATACAACTCAATATTAACAAAATTTTTCCATTTTGGCTATCTTGAAATTTCTGGGAAATAAGATTATTTTGAAAGTAGATTAATGTATTTTTGTGTATTATGGATAAAAACAATAGAAAATACGCTGTGGTGAATATTGGGTCTTTAAAGACAAAATGTCTTTTAGGTTTTTTTGATAAAAATGATAAATTTTTTCCTTTGCACAAATCAAATAACCTCACTTGTTTTGGATGCGGGATGCACGAGAATGGAGGTCGAATTTTAGAAAAAAATATTAAAGAGACAATTAAAGAAGTATTGAGATTAAAAAGGATAATTGAGAAAAATAACTGCCAGGAAGTAAGATTATTTGCTACCCACGCTTTAAGAAACGCAGTAAACAAACAGGAGGTGAAAAGTCAAATTGAAAAAGCAACAGGATTCAAAATAGAAATTATCGAGCCAGAAGAGGAAGGGGAACTCTATTTTCAAGCTGTGATTCGCGACTTTACTTCTAATGATAATTACATAGTTACTGATATAGGCGGGGGAAGTGTTCAGATTTTAATTGGTAATAAAGAAAAACTTTTAAAAAACTATTCTTTTCAAACCGGAGCTCAATTTCTGCACGAAACATTTGTAAGAGATCCCCACAATCCTGAAACTTTAACGAAGAAAGAGGATCTTGAGAGAATTGAAAAGTATTTGGCTGAACAATACACAGCCCTTAACGGAGAGATAGGACTTCCTTTAATTTATGGGTCTTCTAATATTATTGATCTCTTTAAAGCCATAAAAATTCCTTTAAAGCCATATAAAAACTCTTTGCCTCATCCTTATAAAGCTAATGTTAAAGATTTAAATGACTTTGTTGAACGTATTATCAATTTTCCCTACGGTAAAAGAGAAGAGATGTATCCTTTTCAAGAAGGTTATATGTGGGGCATAGACAAAGCTTTTTTAAATGTCATCACTCTTTCTAAAAAATTTAATTCTCCTTATATCATCCCAAGCAATACCAGTATTATGGAAGGTTTTCTTTATAGATTGAAAGAAGAAATTTAAGTAAGGGATAAAAGAGTTTGATAAATTTAATGAACAAAGAAACAAAAATTTATAAACTTTATCTTAAGCTTTTGGGGAAGTATGGAGCTCCGAAGGACTTTTGGAAAAATTGGTGCAAAGAAAAAAAGACTACTAAAGATAGAGAAAAAATTGCTTTTGGTGCCATTTTGACACAAAGGGTTAGTTGGTTGAACGTAGAAAAGGCATTAGCCAATTTGAAAAAAGAAAATGTTTTGTCAGTTGAGGGTATTTACTGCCTTGGTAAAAATGATATAAACAATCTGGAAAAGTTACTTCGTCCCTCGGGATTTTACAAACAAAAGGCAAAGAAAATTTTTCAATTCTGTAATTTTATTATCAAAAACCATAGTGGATTAGAAAATTTTTTAAACCAAGATTTGAAGATATGCCGGGAACAACTTTTAACCCTTCGTGGAATTGGACCAGAAACGGCAGATAGCATTTTACTATACGCTGGCGATAAGCCAGTTTTTGTTATTGATGAGTACACCCGTCGTTTCGTTAAAAAGTATAATATTACCAAAGAATTTTGTTACGATTATCTCCAAAATCTTTTCCAGCAGAATTTGCCAAGGGATGCCAAGGTTTACCAGAATTTCCATGCTATGATTGTTTTGGATGGCAAAGGAACCGATTGGGATTTAGTTTCTAAATTTAACCTACAAAAGTTAATCTGATAGTATTTTTAAGATATTCTAAGATTATAAGTTCTACAAGCTATACTGCTATAGTATTAGCAGGAAGGATATTTTGGGGTCTTGAATGGTCAAAAATTTAATAGCTACACAAATGCATAGCTTTCTTTTTTATCAGAAAATGATAATTTAAAATAATGTATCGCAAAGACCGTAAAAATGAGTTTTATACGGAAAGGGCAAAAAAAGAGGGGTATCCTGCTAGAGCTGTTTATAAATTAAAAGAGATAGACGAAAAATACAAAATCATCAAGAAAGGGGACAGGGTTTTGGATTTGGGATGCGCGCCGGGTTCTTGGCTTTTGTATATTTCTCAAAAAATAGGCGAGAAAGGTAGGGTCCTTGGTATTGATATTGAAGAGATTAAGATACCCGTTAAAGAGAATATGGTGTTTTTGAAAGAGGACATTATGAATCTTGATTTATCATTGAAGGAATTGAAAGATAAATATAATGTGGTAGTTTCTGATTTGGCTCCAAAAACTTCGGGCATCAAGTCTTTAGACAGCAGAAAATCTTTGGAGCTTTCAGAGAAAGCCTTTGAATTAGCCCGAAAAGTTCTATCAAAAGGAGGCAACTTCATTTGCAAAATTTTTGAGGGAGAGTTTTCTGACGATTTTTTCAAAAAAGTAGCTAAAGATTTTAAGTCTTCCAAAAGATTCAGACCAAAATCCGTTATTAAAGGGAGCAAGGAATTTTACATTATCGCTGAAGGATTCAAAAATCCTTGTATAGAAATCGCATTATAAAATTGCACTAAAGGGTGAGGAAATTAATTTTGCGGAGCATCCGCAGGCGAGCGGGCATGGTCCGAGCACATAACATTTTATGTGCTCGGGAGCGAGCCGAGGTTAAAAACAATTGATTGTTTTTGACGGGCACTTTAGGCGAGCGTCCTCGCGAGCCGTTAAGAAGTGCCCAGTGATTATCGCTGGGCGAGCGAGCGGCTCCGCAAAATTAGATTTCCGAACCCTTAATGGTGCATTCTCTGAATGTGATGTAAATATATGAGAAACAATAAAACTTTGAAGAAAGAAATTGGATGGATTTTAAAGGAAAAATATAAGGGAAGATTAACGAAAACAATTAAAAAAGACATTGAGAGGTTAAAAAGCGGAGAGCCGGTTGATTATTTGATTGACTATGTGGAATTTTTAGGATGCAAGATTGATTTGTCTTTTCAACCTTTAATTCCAAGAGTGGAAACAGAGTATTGGGTAAAAAAAGCTCTTGGAGATTTAAAAAAATCAAAAAAGAAAAAAATATCCTGTATTGATATCTTTGCTGGTTCGGGCTGTATCGGGGTAGCCATCTTACATCATCAAGAAAAAGCAACAGTTGATTTTGCAGACCTCAAAAAGAAGTTTCTCAAGCAAATTAAAATCAATTTAAAATTAAACAAAATAAGACCCAAAAGATACCGAATAATTCAATCTGATGTTTTTTGCAAAATAAAAGATAAATACGACTATATCTTTGCTAATCCTCCTTATATTGCTCCACAAAGATTAAAAAAAGTCCAAAAATCAGTATTAAAATTTGAACCAAGAAGTTCAATTTTCGGAGGAAAAGACGGGCTTTTTTTCATTAAAAAATTCTTAAAAGAAGCAAAAGAACATCTTAAAAAGAAAGGAAAGATTTATCTGGAATTTGATAGTTTTCAAAAACCAAAGATTAAAGAGATTTTAAAAAAATTCCATTATGAAAATTATTCAATTCAAAAAGACCAATACGGTAAATGGAGATACTTAATTTATGAAAACTAACATAATCTTTTCTGAAAAATGTTTGGAGTACGGAACCGATTGGCATATAGAGAAAGCAAAGAGGGTTGAAATAGCTGCTGAAATCCTTGAAGAAAAGGGATATAAGTTTTTAAGCCCACCTCCTGCTTTTGAAAAAGAGATATTGCTGGTTCATGAGAAAGATTATGTTGAAAGGCTCAAAAGGGGAGAGATAGAAGATGTTGATACCCCATCGTATGAGAATATCTATGAATATGCCAAATTAGCAGCAGGTGGAGCGATTTTAGCTGCCAAGGTTGAAGGTTTTTCTCTGATGCGACCACCCGGCCATCATGTCGGGAAATCAGGTGCTGCCCTCGGAGCTCACACTCGAGGATTTTGTTATTTAAATAATATTGCTGTTGCTGTAAAGACTCTAAAGAAAACAACCTTAATTTTGGATATTGACGGACATCATGGAAACGGAACAGAAGAAATATTTTTTGGAGATGAAAATGTTGTTTATCTTTCTTTGCACCGTCACCCTTATTATCCAGAGACAGGCCTTAAATCAAGAAAAAACTGCTTTAATTTCCCATTAGAATGGGACTGCGGAGAAGAGATTTATTTGAAAACTTTGGAAAATGCTTTAGAAAAAGTAGATTTGAAAGAGATAGAAATGGTGGCTATTTCAGCCGGGTTCGATGCTCATCAGGGAGATTTGGCTTCTTTAGGATTAACTGAACAATCATTCTTTGAGATAGGAAAACAAATAGCCAAGCTTCAAAAACCTACCTTCTTTGTTTTGGAAGGGGGCTATATTGGTAAAAATATTGGCAAAGATATTGACCAATTGCTTAAAGGGTATGAAATTTAAAATTCCAGAACCAAGAGAAAATATTATAGTTTTGATAAGAAAATTGGGATACATACCTAAAGAAAATATTAGGGGAGAGTTTAATTGTATGAGATATTTGGGTGGCAGAGACTATCCAAAATTTCATCTTTTCTTGAAAAGAGAAGAAAATGACCAGCTTTCTTTTAGTTTACATTTGGACCAGAAAAAACCATCTTACAAAGGAACGAGAGCCCACAGTGGAGAATACGAAGGAGAATTAGTTGAAAAAGAAGTAGAGAGAATTAAAAAAATAGTAGAGGAGTCAAAATAAACAAAATAGCGGCCTCGAAGAAGAATCTAAGAGGCCGTTTCCTTAACCTGGAGAAGGATTTCTGTGTTCACTGTATACTCCTATCTTTCGCTGACAGTTCTTTTCTATAAAGCTCCCTAACGCTATCAGCCATACCTTTCTTCTTGAACAAGAACACTTCAAACAAGGATTGAAGTTTGAAATTATCCCCCAGTTCACCTATTATCTTTACTTCTCTCCCGTCTTCAAGACTCAGTATGTCTCCTTCAAGAAAAGGCTCCCAGTCTTTCTTAGGTACACTATTGTATCCTTTTCTTTTAACTTCTTTTATCAGGCTTTTCGTGCCAAACATTCTTTCACCTCTTTTTTAGCTATT
>Ga0066637_10001130_pt1 | contig 17063 bp, 21 predicted proteins | sample CryGeyCG2014_020_FD_62737 | JGI IMG/M metagenome (GOLD analysis project Ga0066637, IMG submission 62737) | Groundwater microbial communities from aquifer - Crystal Geyser CG08_land_8/20/14_0.20 | ecosystem: Environmental > Aquatic > Deep subsurface > Groundwater | place: USA: Utah: Grand County...
TTATTGGATATATCATAGTCATAGTTGATCACACTAAATAGAGGTGCAAACCTCTATTTAGTTCTGTTTATATATCATTTCTACAGAACCCCCAAAAATACGATTATTGACGTTAGTTTATGCCTGCTGAACCCAAACCAATTAAAATACTTGCCCCCTAATTTAATATTCAAAATTAGTGAGAGGATTTGAATGGCAAAAACTACGGTAATATTGGAAAAATTCAAGTGCATTGGCTGCGGAACTTGTGCAGCATTGTGCCCGGAATTTTGGGAACTTGAAGATATGAAAGCAAAATTAAAAGGGAGTAAATTGAAAAACACTTCTGAGGGAGAAATAGAAACACTTGAAAAAGATTTGAATAAGGATCAGTTAAAATGCAACCATGATTGTGAACAAAATTGCCCTGTTGCTTGCATTCAAGTAAAATAAATCTTTTTTTATGTGAGCAGGGCAGTTATGCCTTGCCAATAATTTTTTTTTGATTATTATGGTTGATGAGAAATCAGTTCTTGATTCTTTGAAAAATGTTTATGATCCTGAATTAGGAATAAGCATTGTTGACTTGGGATTCATTTACAAAATAGACATTATTAATGAAAAAGTAACTGTTCGCATGACTTTCACAAGCCCGCATTGTCCATTAAGCGGCATGATTACAGATCAAGTAAAAGAAGCTGTTATGAAAGTTGATGGAGTCAAAGAAGTTAATATTGAACTTGTTTTTGACCCTCCATGGAATCCGAGCATGATGAATGCTGAAATTAGAAAACAATTAGGGGTGTAAATATGAAACTAGATTTAATAATTGGTGCAATAATTGTATTAGTTCTAATATCAATTGCTGGTTTAGTAGTAATGAATATGCTAACTCCAAAAGCAAGCAACGAGAAAATAGCTGATTTTGCAAAATGCTTAACAAGCAAAGGAGCTAAAATGTACGGCACATTTTGGTGCTCACATTGTAAAAGTCAAAAAGAATTATTTGGTGATGCATTTCAATACATTACCTATGTTGAATGTGATTTAGGCGGAGGAAAAACCGCACAAGAATGTATTGAAAACAATATAGATGGTTATCCGAGATGGATAATTAACGGAAAACAATATGCAGGAGAACAAACATTCCAGGAATTGGCACAAGCAAGTGGCTGCGAACTGAAAACAGAATAGGAATAAATGCTAAAAAAATCAATATTATTTTAAACGCCTTTGCCACTCTACTTTATCCCACATTCTCTCATGGATATAGTAAATCACAATTGCCACAACAGTAAAAACTATTGTAATAAGGGAGGTTTCAAAGAGATTCTTTGTATAAAACCAGGATATAAGTGCCAAAGCCGAAGAAGCAAGTACTCGATAAGTAACAGTCTTAGCCAAAGAACGCTTGCATGAATCCTCCATAAAATCACGTTTAGAATTAAGGCATCTAGCCTGACTTAAAAGATAAAGAAGAAATTATTTCTTCTTTTTGCCTTTCTTTGCTTTTGGTTTCTTTTTTACTCCACCACAACAACAGCACGGCATAAAATTACCTCCGAAAATTTAGATATAATAGATTAGATTTACTGTTATTTAAATATGTAGTTACAAAAATACAAAATAAATCTCAGGTTATTTGCTATTAGGATAAAATAGATTTTCATTTATTTTCTAAAACAAATTGCTTTAATGCTTCAGCAGACATTTCCCCGCATTTTGCTTTCTTTGTGTTCATTGAATAAAATGCAGGCACGCCTAAAAGACCACAATCCCTGGTAATATCTTCAGCATGCAAAGACATTATCTGCTGATTTTTTTCATCATGCCATATTTCTTTCTTATCAAAAACATAACCGGTTTCTTTTTCAACCTGCTCAACTATTGGAATCATTTTCTTGCAGTGGGGACATTCTGCCCCATAAAATTCAACAAAAGCAGCATTTATATCACAAACTTCTTTGCCTCCTTGAATTACTGTAATCGGGCAATTTTCAGGATGCTGCGGGTCACAGGTACCATAAAGTACTAAATTGTAAGCACCTAATGCTAAATATATTGAGCTTACTATCATCAAAACAAGCAGAATCCATGATAAAATTTCAAAGCGCTTATTTACAAAACCTGCCAATCCTTTGTGCCTTTTGAAAATGTGGGCTACAATATTTGCCCTAATTTTTTTATCTAAAGCAGAATCGCATGGCTTAAAAGTAAGCCTTTTGGTAACACAACCAAAGGATTCTTTAGCCAATTTTCTGTACTTGACAGAAAATATCCCTAATATTAAAAATACAAAAAATGCTATAACGCAGATCATAAGCTAATCAAACCCTAAATTATAATAAAGAAGTCGTTTATTTTAAAAATGAATATCCTTAGCAAATCGAACAAAGGATTACAAATAAAAACCGTTCAAAGCAACAAATTAGTATGGGTTTAGTGAAAAAAAGAACGTCCAGGGCGAATAATCCTAAAAAATGGAAAGAAAGGACGAGAGGAGAGGGGCCTGCTGGCAGAAGCTTATTGAAAAGAGCTTTTCTAAGATCACACAGATTTGCCCCTGAACAAACATATGATTATCAAGCATGGTCAACATATGAGAAAGGCGATCCTGATTTCCATGTAGACAGAATAGGCAGGGCTGCACTTGGGGAGAATGATGAAAGACGCCTCAAAAGAATGGCTGATGCCATTAGATTCAGGGATTCTTTTTACTCCGGGCGAAACAACGTCAAGATAGCAGAAGGAACTAGGCTATATGAAAGGCTCAGGGAACATTTAAGGGTAAGAAAAGGAGACATACTTGAAGTAACTCTTCCCATAATTGGCCACAGGGCTGGAAACATATATGAAGATCTTTATATCTCAGTGAAAAGCCCGCAAGGAAGAGGCCAGATTTTATTTCTTTCACATTCCTTACCTAAAGACAGACGAATATATGGAGAACTTCATTCAAGGGTAATAGATGCAATAGAAAGAGGCGGAACAAAATTGCTGCCTGTTGAAGTAGAAAGATTTAGGGAAGATACTAGTAAACTTTATGATGGCCTAACTAAGCTTGTCAGAGATGTTGGGAAACTTGATGGCGACCGCATAACAGTAAAAGCATCGGGCATAAAAAAGGAATTTGAAGAACCGCCCTATTACCGTGAAGTAGCAATTCCTCATTTAATGGGGGTTGCAAATACATTAATTACTGGAAAACGGATTGTAGTTGAAAGGGATATTGAATAAAGAAACAGATTCAAAACTTTTGCTAAAAAAAGTTTACCAACAGTTTTCTCTTTCTTTTTTGAATAAAATATTTTTTTTCTCTTTTCTTTTGCATAAAATATTTCCACATAAAATTTCTATGAAATTTTATGGGACCAGTAAAATTCTTACGAATTTTACTTGGTTCTTTTCTCTTAGAAAGAGAAAAGAAAAGATTTGCACGGGACAGGATTCTAAACTTTCTTAGGAAGAAAGTTTAATCAAAGAATAATATTTTTTTTATATTAACATACTGTCCTAACCATTGCTTCGCAAGGGTTTTGCACGGGACAGGATTCGAACCTGCGTAGGCACTAAGCCACCAGATCTTGAGTAAGGCCTGTAATAAGCATTAGAATACTAAATTACATCTGGCCCGGTTGGCCGCTTCGGTACCCGTGCAATAGATAAAACTGTTAAGGGAATTAATTATAAATCTTAGCTTTACTTGTGGCTTAAAGCTAAGAATATTTTGCTATGTGCTCAAGACGCGGCTTAACTACTCTTATGTAATCATTCACTTTCAATGCCATTGAACGGTCCAAGCGGGCTGCATTGAAAAATATCTCTTCATTTTTCAATAATGCTGGGTCAACAATTAACTCCAAATCAGGATTAAAAGAAAATGGAAGAACTGTGCCAACAACACTACCTGCTAGCCTTTCTGCAATTTCCGGATTAGCAAAAGATGCATAGGTTCCTTGGAATAAGTCTTTAACAGTATTCAAATCTATTTTTGCATCACCAGGTATAACGCCCAAAACATACTTTGTTACTTTCTTTCCAATCTTCACCATGACAACAATACACTTTGCTGCCTGCGAAACCTTGTTGCCACGCATCGGACTAACAATTTCAGTTCGTCCCTCTGAGGGATGATCAATCAACCTATATTCTGCTTTATGTTGATCAAGAAATTCAATGAGTTGAATATAAGTATCGTTCGAGTTCATAAAAATCTTATTTCCCTATAATATGAGTTCCTGCTTTTCCTTCCACTGCTTGCATTAATTTGTCAATAGAAGTAATAATTACCTGCTTTCCGCCTTTTTCCAAAAAATCAATTGCTGCTTCAATTTTTGGACCCATACTTCCAGCAGGAAAATGCCCTTGCTTCAAATAATCTTTTGCCTCTTTTACAGTAACCTTATCAAGTGGTTTTTGCTGCGGAGTATTAAAATTTAAACAAACCTTTTCTACTCCTGTCAAAATAATTAATTGGTCTGCTCCAATCTGCGAAGCTAAAAGTGCTGATGCCCTGTCTTTATCAACAACACCGTCAATCCCTTCCAAGCAACCATCTTTTTCATAATAAACCGGCATTCCTCCTCCTCCGCAAACAATCGGGATTATGCCTTTATCCACTAATTCATTAATTGTTTCTTTTTCAACAATGTCTTTTGGAATTGGGCTTGGAACTACTCTTCTAAAACCACGGCCGGAATCTTCAATAAAAACCATTTTTTCAGTATTCTCTTTCGTTTTAATTTTTTCAACCTGCTCTTTAGTATAAAATGGGCCAATTGGTTTGGATGGATTTATTATATTGGAATCTTCTTTATCACAAATAACCTGCGTTAAAATGCAAACTATTTTCCGGTTAATGCCATGCTGCTTTAATTTATTCTGCAATGTCTGCTCAATCATATAACCTATTTCTCCTTGCGATTCTGCAACTGCTACCCCTAATGGGATGTAATATGCTTTATCCAAAGCAGCCTCTGTCCTTATCATAATGTTCCCTACCTGAGGGCCATTTCCGTGGGTAATTGCTAATTTGTATCCTTTTTTAAGTAAAGGAAGAATTCCTTCAACCGCTGCCCGGGTATTTGCAAATTGTTCATACACTGTGCCATACTGACCTTTTCTAATTAGAGCATTTCCGCCCAATGCTAAAACAATTTTATCATTCATGCCAATCCTTTTCTTTTTTATAAAAAAAGAAAAGTTTTAGGCCTATTCCAAAATAAAAAACTGAAATAGTTAGCTTTTCTTTTCTTTCTTTTGATATGCTACATTTCCAAATAAAATTCCAAAAGAATTTTATTGGACCAGTAAAATTCGCAAGAATTTTACTTGGTTCTTTCTTTTCTTTGCGAAAGAAAAGAAAGAAAAGGTGCAACGCTGGGAGTGGGATTTGAACCCACGAGGGCTTACGCCCAACAGCTTACCGTCTTTTCTTTTTTCTCTCGAAGAGAAAAAAGAAAATACAGGTTGTCAAAAGAAAAAAGAGAACTATTGAATAAATATCAAAAGCCAAACTTTCTCTTTCTTTTGATTACCTCCCCAGGCTTCTTTTTCCATTTCAAGCTTTGCTTGAAAGGACCCGTAAAATTATTTTGAATTTTACTTGGTCTTTTGAACCCTAGGGCCTTTTCTTTTTCTTAGAAAGAAAAAGAAAAGGGGCTAGCAGGCTGTCGCCTTAACCGGACTGGGCCACCCCAGCTTTTTGATACTTAAAAGGGTTAACTAATCTTTAAAATACTAACTAGATGGTAAAACCAGATCTTCAAGGCTTTCAATGTGTCTTGGGTTGCCTGAACGTTTACCTTCTTTAACCCTTATTAAGGATTTATCCCTAAAAGAAAAAACCCTACGAAAGGGTCTGATTCTTTCAGTAATATGCCCTCTTGAATAAGTATCACTAGGCCTTAAAAAATTATCAAACTCGACAGTAACCTTGCCATTACTTATAGAAACCGCATGTCCTCTATAATTGCCCCCATTCATAGTGGCTTCTGCCCTTTGATTTGGATCAACCTTAAAGAATTTGGCATATCTTAACTCTGGCCTCCTATTGCATAAATCAACCAATTCGACAACATTCCTGATTGAAAAATGTTCTGGCCTAAGTTCATGCGGCTCAATTAAATCAGAAAATTTCACCAACAATGCTTTAAAACTATTTCCATTAAGCAAAAGAGTTTCATTGGCTTTTGAAAGCAGCCTTGCTGCTTCGGCCTCACTTAAATCAGGAATTACAGCACGCAACTCTTCTGCACGCACTTGCCTAAGGAACTGCAACTTTTTTCTAAATGGAATCCTTGTGACTGCTGTTCTTCTTCTTAATTCAGATATTCTCGCAAATCCTCTCTTTGACCATGCTTTTGCGGCAATTCTTCTACTTCTTTGGGGTCTTGGAGCCATATTACCAAATCATATTTAAAAAAGTATATAATTTCTACTATTGGATAAACAGAATTATTAGATTCTATAAATAATTTTGGAACTAAATAAAAAAGAGTTATTTTCCTCTGGTTAAAGCAGGATCTGTTAATGCTGCAGTAATTATTTTCCTGCTAAATAAAGTAGTATGCCTTGTTTCAAGGATATTTCCTCCTACTCTAAGTCCATCATTTGGCAGTTCCTCTTCAATCATACGCACAGTTACTTTCCCATTTTTAGCAGATACAACACTGCCAATATAAGTATGACCTTCTTTTGCATATCGTACTCTCATTTCAGGCTTAAAGAAAGTAGGATATCTTAAGAAAGGATTTCTATTACCTAAAGTAATTAATTCTGCTAAAGTTCCTACGGATAAATATTCGGATTTAAGTTCTCTTGGCCTTACTCCTTCAAGTGCAAGCGTATCTAAAAATTGGATAAATCTATCTCTTCCAATTAAAAGCGCTGGATGTAACCTTGCAACATGAGCTCTTGCTTGTTCAGGTTTAAGCCTAGTAGCTAAAGAAAGTTCTTCTGCTCTTTGAGCTAATCTTATGGTTTGTCTATCTGATACTCCTTGTTGTGAGACCAGCAATGCATTTGTTCTTCTTAATCCTTTAAGTTTTTGTGTTCTCCAACCTGGCGCTTTTTGTTGCGTAGTTCTTGGCCTCAATCCGCTTGGTCTCCCAACTGGTCTTCCTGTTGGCATAATATCAAATATATTAAACCATGATTAATTTATATGTATTTTGAATGTTTGATTAAACAGCAAGCTCAGCAAGCGGGTAAGCTGGAATCTTAAATTTGTGAACAATTGAATGTGCCAATTCTTTGGAATAACCATGCGTTGTTAAAACCAATTTTGGCTTTGATTCATCAATATACCGCATTAACTGATTAAAATCTGCATGGTCTGACAATGGGAATATGCGATCATACGGCCCATGGTAAGACCAGCCTGTTGCTTTTGCTGCTGCAATTTTTTTCCTTGATGAAAAATGCAATGCCTGCAATAAACTGGCAGTAATAAATTGGGGGGGCATAATTAAGATTTGGGAATCATTCAAATTATGCTCTAATTTAATATAATTCCCTAGTTTGACACCGTAATTTTCATAAATTTTATTAGTTGAATAAATAGAATCATATACTAAAGGGGAAATCCCCAAATGTTTATTTACAAAGGCAGTTAATTCCTGCGCTTTGCCAATTTGATAGCCTGCTAAAATTACTAATTTATTTTCATGCAATCTTCTTTTTATCCAGGATTCCATTTCAGCATAGGTTTCTTCCCTTTTCGGGAAGGAAAAATGCGGCATTCCGAATGTTGATTCTATTATCAAAACATCTGCTTTTTGGATTTCTGCTGATTTTTCAACCAAAGAATCTTGCAATTTGAAATCGGATGTGCATACTACCCTGTTATCATCATTGATTATTAATTGGGAAGAGCCTAAAACATGGCCTGAACTTGAAAATTCAAATTCAATATCATCAATTTCATATTTCTTGTCAAATTCAACAATTTTAGGGTTAAAAACTTTGCCTGATTGTTTAATCAAATCAGCTGTTTGCTTTGTGGTAAAGATATTCTTGCAGCCATTTATGTAAACATGGTCGTTATGCGCATGCGAGATAATAGAATATTCTGCCTTGTGTTTTGCACTTGCATCCAGGACAATAAAATTATCGTCTTTTATAAAAATGCCTTTTTTTTCAAATAGCCGCATAATGATCAAGGAATGCAAAATTTCTGCAGTTATACTATAAGGTAAATCCAGTATAAAAGAGTTGCTGAGATATTTGATTTTGCTTAAGCACAGGGAAAAGAATTTAAGGAAATAACACTTATATTTTCACAGGATGGATGCTTTAATAAATATCAGAAGGGCTTCCCAATCCCTTGATTTGCTGGATTTGGCAATAAGAAATAAAGGCTGGGCTGATTTAAACAGGGAGCAATTGGTTGAAGAACTTAAAAAGGTAGAGGCTGAATGCTCTAATTTTAAGAATGAATTACAAAAAGCAGCTGAAAAGACAAAGGAAAGTGTTTCAATTGATCACATAAATCTTGATAATTATTTTAAAGAGACGCATAAAACACTAGAGATATTAAAAAGGAACATTGAACTTGAGGAAAAAAAGGGGGAATCAACAAAATTCACTTTTGCAAATGTTTTTGAAAGGGAATCTGTCCCTGAACTTTATAATGAATTGCAGCAAAGGCTGTTTTCCTTGCTTTTAAAAGGCCGCTTCATACTTGAAAGAATGGAAATAGCAGTACAAAGGCAGGATACTTCTTCAATTGATAAAAAACCTTTAGCAAGGAGATTGCTTGATACGCTTGAAGAAAAGGATGATGAATTAAGAAAGGTAAGAGGGGATTATGAACAGCTAAGGGTAAAAAGCTTTTTAGGGTTGGTAAAAGAAAAAACTGTTGCTGAGCTTGAATTTTCATTAAATGATAGAAATGCCGAGCTTGAAAAAAGAATTGCTGATTTTGATAATAAGCATAGAGAAATTATTAGAAGGGTAATAATGATACAAAAGGAATTGCTACATTTAAGCAGAGACAAAAATATGATGGAACATGTGCTTTCAAAATACATGGATGGAAGCAAGGAAGTAATTATGGAATTGAAAAAAGAAAGGGATTATGCAAACAAAGTGATTATGGAGATAGAAAATGATACCTCGAAAATGCGGGAGAAATACCTTACTAATATGATGAATATGGATAAGGAGAAAATTGCGATTAAAAACGAAATTGAACAGGGTTATGAACAAAAATTAAGCACGCTTAAACAAAGAATCATGGAAAAAGATGAACTAATTGAACATTTAAGAAAGATTGTTGTAAGAAGGGAAAGGGAAGAAGTAAAAGAAGCTGTTAAAAAAGAGGAAGTCAGACCTTTGCTGAAAAAAACTAAAAGAAAGTAAAAAATCCAAAGATTTTTTACTGTTGCAAAATCATCAGATTCTGCCTAAAAATAACTTGAAAATTGCTATTTGAAAGGCACATATTTGCCAAATTCTGATTCTTCACTTTTTGAAAAATATTGTGGGGCAAAACTCCCTGGTTTTTTAATAAACCTTAAAATATAATTAGCCCATTTTGCAACTAACGCCTGCCTTTCCTCTTCTAATTCATTTGAATCTGCTATTTCTTCCAATTCGGATTCAATAATTGCTTTTATTATTGGTTTCCCTGAGGATAATTCTAAATCAACCAACTTGTTCTGAAGAATTGAAATATCCGTAGTTTTTTTAGGATATAAAACAAATACAAAGAAAATGTCTGCTTTTTTTGCATTCTGCTGAATTTTTAGTGGAATATCTAATCTTGAAGGTGAATAATCAACCGAGCATTTAATATCCAGTATTTCTTCTTTTAACTTCTTTTCAACATCAGGCAATATATTTACAATTGTCTCAGAATCACAAATCAAGCATACTTTCATCATATTTTCACTGCCAAAAGGCTATTTTCATGTTATAATTAAATAAAAAAGTATATAAAAGGATAATTAATTTACTATATTGACGATATGGACGGATTTTCAACACTTGATTCTGAAGAGTATTATGAACAAAGCCCAATAGAAAAGATACAAGGATATCTTCCAATGATTATTGGCGCAATTGTTTTAATAGCAATAGTGTATTTTGTTTATACTTTTTTTATTGGCAATAATACTGATGTCACTTTTTCAATTAAAGATATTTCAGGAAAACCCATAACCGGTAATTCTATAAGGGTGTTTTCAAGCTCGGAAAATAAAGAAGTATTTAAAGCGAGTGGAAAGGCAGGTTATGATACTAAATTAAAATTTGGGGATTATAAAATAACTGTTTCTAGCTCTGATTTCCCTCTTTATGTTGAAAATATTGCAGTTGACCAGGAAAATAATGCTTTTGATGTTGTGTTAAAGAAACAATATAAATTGGATTTGGGAATAGCCGTAACAAATAATAAGCTAATTAAAGGCATAGATAATTCAATTGAAATTACTATAACAAATAATGGAAATGAAGATATTTCTGATTTGGCTTTGGATTTAAATTTTAGCAATAAAGCAGTTATGGCGGACTCAGTAAATAGCATTATGGCCATAGCAGGAACTCAAACAAAGATAAAGGCAATTGCAAAAATTCAACCTAGCATAACATTAAGCCGAGATGAAAAAACAAAGGGGATAACTATTTCAGCAAAGGTTGTTGGAACAAACATATCCAAAAAAATTGATGGTATTTTTATTATTGAAAAACCCGTGTTAGAAGTAAGCCCTAAAGAAGTAAAGATGTCCTTAAGTGCTAATGATATAAAAACACAGGAAATAAATATGCAAAATAAAGGAGGGTCTCCAATTACTGGAATAAGTTTGGAAATATTGATAGATGACAGTTCTGGAAATGACAAAGAAGAGGCAGCAAATTGGGTTTATTTTACAAGCCCTGGAAAAACAACTGAATTACTGGAATTATTGCCTGAAGGGCAGCAAAGGCAAAAATCATTTACAGTAAATGCACCAAAAGCTGCAAGGCTTGGTACAATTAGCGGGTCAATAAAAATATCAACTGCGAAAGAGATAGGGATTGAAAATATAATTCCTTTTAGTATTGAGATAAATAAGGAGGTTGGGGTAAAATTAACGGTTGACTTTGAAATGGATGTTTTCAACCTGAAATTTAATGGAAATAAATATCCTTCACAAACTAAAAAGATAATAATAACAAATAATAGTGATGTGGATATTGAAACCCCCATTACCTTTAACGTTTCAAATAAGGATGAATGTAGTGAGGACTGGTTTAAATTTGAGTCAGGAAATAACATCAAAAGTTTGAAAAAAGGAGAAAAGAATAGCAACTTATATTACACTGTTTCAGCACCAAAAGAAGTTGCAATTTTAGAAGAGGGGGATAGAAAAGCATTTTGTAAAATAAACATGTCTTATAAAAATCCGGTTAATGAAAAAACAGAGGTACAAGAGTTTACTGTCTTTATAAATGCCGGAAGCTAAAGGCAGCTATTTTTAATATTTTGGGCAGCATATTTGTTAGAACAGTTAGGAGCAACTGGACCCGTAGCTCAGTCTGGAATCAGAGCAATTCCCTCCTAAACCAAGCCTTTTTCTTTTAGGAAAAGAAAAAGGCTAGGGATTACAAGTAAAATTCCAAAGGAATTTTACTGTACACTAAAATCTAAGGGATTTTAGTTGTATCCAAAAAGAAAACTAAAAAATTATATTTAAAAAAACTCTTTTTCTTTTGGGGTAGCCCTAGACCTTTTCTTTTTCTTAAAAAGAAAAAGAAAAGGGTTGGGCAAGGAAGAGGTCCTGGGTTCGAATCCCAGCGGGTCCGTTAGCATTCTACTTAAAGTTGAACAATTCAAAAAACACATTTTTGTCTTTTGTATAGAAATAGGCTAAGCAAATAATAGCAAGGAAAACAATAAATAAATCAAGGGCATTCATAAGGAAATAATTTTTTATATTTAAAATATCTCCAAGATACATATTTCCAAAAGGATAAATGAAATTTATTGCCCAATCACTTGTTATAATGTCTACAACTGAATGCAGCAAATATCCAATAAAGAAAACAAAAATCCCTGCAAAATAATTGAATTTAATATTCTTCTTTTTGCAGTAAAGGTAGAAAATTGCCGAGAAGAAAATTCCAAACAGCAACCCGTAAATTGGCGGATGCAGCCATTCATGATGAATTTTTCTGTAAAGGTCAAAATCGCCAAGCAAAAGAGGGTAGCCATCAATGTCCGGAGCTAAACCACCTAAAAATGCCAATCTTAAAATATTTTTATCTTTGGAGAAATACCTTACTGCAAGATATGAGATAATTCCGTGAATTATCGTAAAGGGCATGTTAAAACCAAGACTAATAATATAATAGGTTCAATATTTATTAAGTTTAGGTTATTTGAATTTGATTAAAGGATTGGTATGATGATAAAGCCTTCAAAATTGAATTTTGGCACTTCGGGGATTCCATTAAGGACTGAAAATCCGAGCACTGAAAATGGGATTAAAAAAGTACATGAATTAGGATTAGATGCAATGGAATTAGAGTTTGTAAGAAATGTAAATATTAACGAAGATAAAGCACCTGAAATAAAAAAAATAGCAGAAAAAGAAAATGTGATATTAACCTGCCACGGGCAATATTACATAAATTTGAATGCAGAAGAAAGGGAAAAGATTGAGGCAAGCAAAAATAGGATAATGCACGCAGCAAAGATTGCTTATTTGTGCGGAGCATACAGCATGTGCTTCCATGCCGCATATTATATGAAACAAGAACCAAAAAGTGTTTATGAAAAAGTGAAGGATTCTTTGAAAGAGGTAACAAAGAAATTGAAGGATAAAGGCTATGATATTTGGGTAAGGCCAGAAACAACAGGTAAAAGGGCACAATTTGGCACTCTTGAGGAAATTTTGAAATTAAGCCAAGAGATTGAAAATGTAATGCCTTGCATTGATTTTTCACACCTGCATGCAAGAACGCAGGCAAATAATACTTATGATGAATTCAATGACTTGCTTAGGCTGGTTGAGAATAAGCTGGGAAGAGAAGGCCTGAATAATATGCATATACACCTCTCCGGAATAAATTATGGGGACAAAGGGGAAAAAAATCATTTGAATCTCAGGGAATCTGACATGAATTATGCTGATTTATTAAGTGTATTTAAGGAATTCAAAATTAAAGGCATAGTAATTGGGGAAAGCCCTAATGTAGAGGTAGATGCTCTTTTCTTAAAAAAGGAATTTGGAAAAATAGAGTAAAAAATAACAGGATAAGGGAACGCTTAGGTTATCTTCAATTGGCAAGAGCTCAATTATTGTGCACAGGAAAGTAACTAAAAAAGCCAGGCCTATTTTTTGCGGGTATAGTGTTCCTAAAAAAACAAATGAAATTAAAAAAAAGAACATTGTTCCTTCATATGTTTTTTTGCTTGTGATTTTGTATCTGCCCAACTTCCTGCCAATTATTGTTGCAAAACCGTCAGCATAAGTTAAAAGGCATAAAGAAGCAATAAGCATTCTCTTTTGCCCTAAGAAAGAATCTATCAAGAATAAAAGGAAAATACTTAAAACAAATAGAAGCATTGCCCTTCCGGGTGTTTCTTTCTCATGCTCTCTTTGCATTTTCCCTAAAAATAGCGTAATTATTGGGAATTTATCAATGCCTTTTTCTGAAATATAAAAACCCAACACTAATAAAATAAGCGAAAGTATTGCGGGAACATATGATGGGACAAAAATTGCCAAAAATATAAAAAAAGTTCCAAAAAGAATGTGAAAAACCTTTCTTCTTAACTCAAACATTTTATCACAATTTTTGTAAAACATAGAACATATGGTCTTTTTCAAATGGCTCTAGATTTACTCTTTCAATTATCTTAAAATGCTTCTTTAATTCTATTTCCTGGACTTCAAATATATTTTTCACATTTGAGGTAGAGGAAATGCTCTTTGCTTTCAATGCCAACAAAGCAAAGCCATTCGGCTTCAGAAAAATCTCTGCATTTTTCCGCAGTATATCTACTTGATTCTTTTGTGAGACATCCTGGAAAATTATATCAAATTTTATATGTTCTAAAGATTCAACATACCTATCTGGCTGATTTGCATCAGCAATTATTGGAATAATATTTTTTCTTTGCTCGCAAATCCCCAGGAGTTTTCTCATGGTTTTTTCACTGATATCTATCCCAACAATTAATCCATCATTGCCAATGATATCAGAAACATGCGAGGCTGTTGTGCCCTCGGCAATTCCCAGGTAAAGGACTTTTGCAGCATTATTAATTGGCACTGTTTTAAGGTTCTTTTTTACTGCTGCAGCTAATTTTGACCTGAATGGAACCCATTCCCTGTATTCAGAACCGTTTTCTGAGAAAAGCCGTTCTCCATAAACATTTATGCCTTGCACTAAATTCTTGGTGCAAATTCTGCCATTAACCAAAAATATGCCATTGAATAATTGCCTAAAACCTGACATAAAAATCAAAATAAGTAACTACAATCCTTTTGTTTTTTCAATCAAATCTAATTCTAATTCACTAGAAATATCCCTTTTTGTGAAATAATCAACCTTTAAAGCCAAAGAAAGTTTTGCTGCTAACATTCTTGCTACCTTGCCTTTATGGTCCGGCCTTGCTTTTTTTACCATAGGATGCTGATATAGCAAACCGTATTTTGGGGGCTTACTTCCTGTTTTCAAATGCTGGAATAATGCCTTTTCCGCCCCAAGTATTTGAACTGTTGATGCAGGCATTTTAATCAAACGCTCTAAAGAACCAACTATTGCAAGCATCTTTGCCCCAATTAAGGTTCCTGCTAATTTAGAAAAATTTGGCAATAATTTTTTCATTTCAGTATCAATATAAGCGGCTTCTGCATCTCTCTCCACCTTCAAACTTAATCCTAAAGTGCACATTGCTTTTATTCTTGCCAAATCTGCTTCTTCCATCTCAGAACCGATGCTTTCTTTTGCAAGCTTTTCTATATTTTTTGACGCTTCTATATTTTTGTAAATGGCTGAAATATTTTCTTCAGCAAAATCTTTTCTTAATCCAATGCCTTCAATTAATTTAAGGTACATATCATTAGAATTTAGTTCTTTTTCAAGCTCAGGGAAATGCATTGAATACCATTCACTTATTTGCTCGAAAAGCAGATTGAATATTTCATCCAATTGGTTTAATGCACTTACTGCCCTAATTATGTGATTGTCTCTTCTTTCATAGGTCTCTTTTACCTTCTTCTTTGTTTCAGTAATGAATTTTGACCTTAATTTTTCCAAATTAGCCATTAAAAATCACTTAAATTAAACATTAATTGAAATTATTTCAACTTTTCTGCTTAGCAATTCTTCCCTATGTTTTTCCATGCTTTCTAAATATGCTTCAATAGCTTCTTTTATATTGCCAATTGCTTCTTTCTTTGTTTTGCCATCAGAGATACAACCTGGTAAATCTAAACATTCTGCTACGAAAATGCCTTCTTTATCCTTTGAAATTAAAACATTAAAAGACATTGTATTACCATTAACTATATCATTAATACCCATTTTAAATCTTCTCCAAGAACCTTAAAAGATCTTCTAAGGATAAGCCTGCTTGGCGCAATATTGCCCTTAAAGTCCCTTTTGCCATATTATTTCTAACAGACACAACCAACCTACCAATTCCTTCTTTAATCAAAACCAAATGGCTTCCTTTCTGATGATCAATCCTATAGCCAATCAAACAAAGTACTTTACATAAGTCCTTGGATGATATTACTGGCAATTTTGCCATACTACCAACTCTTCTTAGCAGAAATATTAAAGATGCACAATATTAAAAAGCCTATTCAAAGTACTTAGTATATTACTAATAAACTAATAAGTTGATTTTATGGCGCATGAGGATATTACAAATTTAGCATTAAGAAGGATGCTTTACTTCCCAACTGCTGAAATTTATGGCGGATTGGCAGGTTTTTGGGACTTTGGACCTATTGGCCAAAGGATAAGGAGAAAAATAGTGGAATTTTGGAGAAAAGAACTTGTTGAAAGAGAAGGTTTTGTTGAAATCTCTGGTTCTCAAATTCTGCCGGAAGCTGCATTTAAGGCAAGTGGGCATTTAGATAATTTTAATGATCCTATTGTTCAGTGCAATAAATGCAAATCATTATTCAGGGCGGATAATCTAATTGCGGACCATACTAAAGAAATAATCCCTGAATCTATGTCAACTCAGGAATTAGGAAATTTAATTAAGAAACACGAGATTAAATGCACAAAATGCAAAAGCAATGATTTCAGTGAAGTAAAAAAATTCAACATGATGATTAAGGTAGATGTTGGGGCTACAGGCGAAAATGTCGGTTATTTAAGGCCTGAAACCTGCCAGAATATTTTCCTGGATTTTCCCCGCGTCTTTAAAGCTGCAAGAGAAACCTTACCGTTGGGAATTGCCCAAGTAGGTTCTTCTTTCAGGAATGAGATTGCGCCCAGAAACACTCTGTTGAGGGAAAGGGAACTTGGGCAGATGGAGATTGAGATATTTTTTGATTTGGATAAAATAAATGAAATTGAAAATTGGGATTCTGTTGAGAATTATAAATTAAATCTTTTGAGGTTAGGAAAAAAAGAGGTTGAAAAGGTTTCATGCAAAGAAGCGGTTGAAAAGAAACTAATGTCTGGAAAATTAATTGCATACTGCCTTGCAAAAGTGCAAAAATTATATGAGAAATACGGATTTAAGATTGAAAATATGCGATTTAGGGAATTGGATAAAGATGAAAGAGCTTTTTATGCAAAAGAAACCTGGGATTTTGAAGTGCAAACAAGCTTGGGTTGGGTTGAAATTATCGCATGCAATTATAGGACAGATTATGATTTAGCAGGGCATTCTAAAGGAAGCAAGCAGGATTTATCGGTTAATATTGAAGGCAAGAAAATAATGCCGCATGTTTTTGAAATTTCTGCTGGTGTTGACAGAACATTGTATGCTGTTTTGGATGCTTGTTACAGGCAGGAGAAAAGAGGTTCTGAGGAAAGAATATTCCTTGACCTGCCAACTGCAATAAGCCCTTACACTGTTGCTGTTTTTCCATTGGTGAAAAAAGATGGCCTGCTTGAAAAAGGAA
>Ga0066637_10001131_pt1 | contig 17057 bp, 17 predicted proteins | sample CryGeyCG2014_020_FD_62737 | JGI IMG/M metagenome (GOLD analysis project Ga0066637, IMG submission 62737) | Groundwater microbial communities from aquifer - Crystal Geyser CG08_land_8/20/14_0.20 | ecosystem: Environmental > Aquatic > Deep subsurface > Groundwater | place: USA: Utah: Grand County...
AAAAAAAATGACTAATTGACCTAATAACTAATGGGTATTAGACATTAGCCCGTTCGACTCGGCTCAGGGCTAATCCTGAGCCCGCCGAAGGATTAGGAATTAGACATTTATCTAACTATGGTTATTGCCGCAGATTTTGTTTATAATATTCTAATATGTCCCGACGACTATCAAAACCAAAAATTGCCGAGGTGGTTTCCATAACCACTCACCAGCTTAAAACCCCGATTTCTATTGTTAAGGGTTATTTGGAGGCGCTGGTTTCCGGCGATTGCGGAGAAGTGAATGAAAAACAAAAAGACTATCTGGAAGATGCCCTCAAAAACTTAACGAGAATGTCTTTAATTGTCAATCATCTTCTGGAAGTTTCCCGCATTGAAGAAGGCCGCTATAAGCTCCAGAAAGAAAAATTTTCTTTGGAAAAAATTACCACCGAAGTAATTCAAGACCTGCTTTCCTGGGTAAGGGCTTCAAACTCCGAAATTTATTTTAAGTCGGAGCCGAATCTGCCGCCGGCGGTTTCCGATTCTTTGAAAATCAGGCAGGTGATTGAGAATATTATTTCCAATGCTTTTAAGTATAAAAATCCGGGAAAAGGAAAAATTGAAATCAGGATAAAAAAGCAGGACAAGTATCTAGTTTTTTCCTGCAAAGACAACGGTACCGGCATTCCCAAAGAAGACCTTAAAAAAATTTTTAGTAAGTTTTACCGTTCGGAAAAAGCAATAGTCCTCGATCCCTCCGGCACCGGCCTGGGGCTTTACATTAACCGGGCGATCATCGAGCTTTCCGGCGGCAAAATTTGGTGCCGTAACAATCCGAAAAGAGGCGTTACTTTTTATTTCACTTTACCATTTGTCAAATGAACGAAAAATCAAAAAAAATTTTAATGATTGAAGACGATATTTTTCTGCGCAAGATTTACCGCGACAAGCTGACGCGCGCCGGTTTTGAGTTTATTGAGGCAATTAACGGCGAAGAAGGGCTAAGTAAAGTAATTTCCGAAAAACCGGATTTGATTTTGCTCGATTTGATTTTGCCGCGCAAAAACGGCTTTGAGGTTTTAACCGAAATAAAAAGCAAAAAAAATCTGCGCCGGATTCCGGTGGTAATCCTTTCCAATCTGGCGCAGGAAGCGGATAAGACCAGGGGACTGGAATTAGGCGCGGCCGATTATTTGGTGAAAACCGATGTCACTTTGGCGGAAGTGGTTGAAAAAGTAAAAGAATGGCTTTTAAAAGCCGGCTGATTATGAAAATTGACGAAGATTTTCTCAAGAAAATTTTGGTTGATTCAGGAATGATTTCCGGCGCGGATTTCGAATCTGCCAAAAAGCAGGCGGTTGAGCAGGAGACGGATTTGGAAACCAGTCTTATTGACAATAAATTCATTGCCGACGAGCAATTAGGTGAACTGATTGCCGATAAAATAGATTTTCCTTTTGTCAATCTGCGGAAGATAAAAATTCCTGAAGAATTGCCGGAGATTGTTCCGGAGATTGTTGCCAAAAACAGGGGAATAATTATTTTCGGCCGCGATCGAGAAGGATTAAGGGTGGCGCTTTCCGACCCGGCCGATTTGGAAACGCGGGAATTTATCGAGCGAAAAACCGGGGAAAAAGTAATTCCTTATTTTGCCACCAGCCGCGATCTTAAAGAGGCCCTGCGGTTTTATAAAGGCGAGCTGAAAGAAGAACTGGAGACATTAGCGGGCAAGACCATTAAGGAAATCGAAGCGAAAATAGGCGAGCCGGAAGCAGTGAACCTGCCGGTTGCAAAAATTATTGATTTGATTTTGACTTCCGGCTATGAGAACCGCGCCTCGGATGTTCACTTGGAGCCGTACAGCGACAAAACCATTTTGCGTTTCCGCATTGACGGTATTCTCCATGATGTTTTGGTTTTGCCGAAGTTTTGCCACGAAATTCTGCTTTCTCGGATTAAAATTCTTTCGGAATTGCGCACCGATATCCACGAAACAGCGCAGGACGGCCGCTTTACTTTTGGCAAAGGCAAAGAAAAAATTGATGTTAGGGTTTCCATTGTGCCGATCCAGGAAGGGGAGAAGGCGGTTTTGCGTTTGCTTTCCGAGAAAGCGCGGCGTTTTGCGCTCGCTGATCTTGGGCTGGGAGAAGGCCAATTAAAGATTTTGGAAAGAAACCTGAAAAAGCCCTGGGGTATGATTTTAGTTTCCGGTCCGGCCGGAAGCGGCAAAACCACCACTCTCTACGGAATGTTAAAAGTGCTTAACACGCGCAGGGTTAACATTATGACCATTGAAGATCCGGTGGAATACGACGTCGAAGGCATCAACCAAATTCAGGTGAACCCGAAGACTAATCTTACTTTTGTCGACGGCTTAAAAGCGATTATCCGCCAGAATCCGGATATTATTATGGTCGGGGAAATTCGCGATAAAGAAACTGCTTCCTTAGCAGTTAATGCGGCTATGACCGGCCATTTAGTGTTTTCCACTTTCCACGCCAATAATAGCGCTACCACTTTGCCGCGATTGGAAGATATGGGCGCTGAGCCGTTTTTGATTACTTCAACTGTTAATATGATTATTGCCCAGCGGCTGGTAAGAGAAATTTGCCCCAAATGTATTGAAAGCTATGAAATACCGGCAAGCCGGCTTCCCTTGTTTTTTGCCAATAATCCTCTTATGGAACTGAAGAAAAAGCGCAACGTAAAGTTGCGTGGCAACCACGTTGCTTTACGTAATGGAAAGGTAAGATTGTTTAGGGGCCGCGGCTGCAGTCTCTGCCAGAAAACCGGCTATCTGGGGCGAACCGGCGTTTTTGAAATTCTGGAAATGAGCGATCCCATTAAGAAACTGGTAATGGCAAGAGCAAACGCCGGCCAGATTGAAGAAGAAGCCCGGCGCCTAGGAATGAAAACAATGGTTGAAGACGGCTGGGAAAAAGCGGAGAAGGGAATTACCACTCTTGATGAAGTTTTAAGGGTTATTCACGAATAAAAGAATATGGTGACCAAAGAAAAAATGCTTTTTGCCGAGCATTTGGCTTTGATGCTTAAGGGCGGTTTACCGCTCAATGAAGCTTTGGAAACAATAAGGAACGATACGGCCGATAAAGGGCTTAAAAAAGCCATTAGTGATGTTCTCAAGAGAGTAATGGAAGGAGAGAATTTCAGCAAGGCACTAGCTCGGCACCCGCGTTTTTTTGACCGTTTTTCCCAGAGTTTGGTTAAGATTGGCGAAGAATCCGGCACGCTCGAGGAAAACCTTCGTTATCTTTCTTTAAAACTACGCAAAGATGATGAGATGGCGAAAAAAGTGCGCGGCGCGCTGGTTTATCCCGCTCTAATCGTTGGCGTGGCGTGCGGTATGATGGTGGCAATGTCGGTTTTCGTGCTGCCGAAGATTATTAACCTTTTCGTACTTCTTCAGGTGGATTTGCCGCTTACCACGCGAATAATGATTTTTCTGGTCGTTTTTACCCGGAAATACTGGTATTTTGTTTTGGCCGGGATTTTTGTTTTATCCCAGCTTGTTCAGCTTCTCCGGCGGGCCGAGGCAGTGCGCTTTTTCTTTGACCAGATTGCCTTATCGTTTCCAATTGTCGGAGAGATTGTCAAAAGTTTTAACCTTTCTTTTTTTTCGCGGACTTTTTATGTGCTTTTGAAAAGCGGGGTGCCGCTGATGACGGCGTTAGATATTATTGCCGAAACAATGCCTAGCCGGGTTTACGGCCAAAAAGTGATTAAAGTGAAAGAAAAAATCGAGACCGGCGAGCGAATCGGCGTCAGCTTGCGGGAATATCCCCGTTTTTTCCCGGGAATCCTTTCCGGGATGATTGCCAGCGGTGAAAAGGCGGGCACCATCGAAGACAGTTTTCTCTATCTGGCTGACTATTACGAAAGGGAAATGGACGCGGTCCTGCGGAATTTTTCCACCCTCTTGGAGCCATTACTGCTTATTTTTATCGGCATTTTTGTCGGCCTGGTGGCGATGGCGATTATTTCCCCAATTTATAAATTAGTGGGCCAAATGCGCGTTCGTTAACGATGAAAGCGCTGAGCTTAATCGAAATTTTTTTGGTGGTGGCGGCAATGGGAATAATTATTTTGCTGACCGTGCCTTTTGGCGCTGATTTTTATTCTTCCCAGCAACTCGAGGCGAATACGGTTGAGGCGGTGCAAACCCTGCGCCGGTCTCAGCTCAAGGCAATGGCGCAGGAAGACGATTCCCGTTTTGGAGTTTATTTTTCGCAAACCAACTACACGCTTTTTAAGGGCGATTCGTATGCCGGCCGCGATCCGCAGTTTGACGAAGTTTTTTCTTTGGCCGTTGGCGTCAGAGCCAGCGGCTTAAGCGAAGTGGTTTTTTCAAAAATGGAAGGTAAGCCCAGCGCAACTGGCAATATTATTTTGACCAGCCAGCGCAACACAAATACCATCAATATCAATGAAGTTGGAAGAATCAGCGAGACCAACGATTGACGATTGATAATGGCTGATTGATGATTTATAAACGCAAAGCCACAATAAATGTTTAAAACTTCGTTTTAAACAGATAAAAACTTAAAAGTTGTCGTTTCGAGCTTTGATCTTTATCTTCAGCGTATGAATTACCGGAAAGAAATAAATATCCAATCAAGGGGTCAGTCGATACTGGAGCTATTGATTGCCGCCGGGATTTTCGCTGTGCTTTTGAGCGTGGTGAGCGTTACTTTAATTGACGGTTATGTTTCAACGCTGGCGGCAGAACAAAACAGCTTTGCTCTGCCTTTGGCTGAAGAAGGTCTTGAGGCGGCGCGTTCGATTAGAGACAGCAATTGGGACGACTTGGTTATTGGCAATCATGGTTTGGCAGTTTCTTCCAGCCGCTGGATATTTCAGGGTGCAGAGGAAGACTTGTCTGCCAAACTGAATCAGGGAAAAAGAATTGTCATAGTTGAGGATATTGGCGCAGACAGAAAGCTGGTGCGCTGCCGCGTTTTGTGGAAAACCGGGAGCCGCGATAATCAAATTGAGTTGGCAACCTATCTTCATAACTGGCAAAAAGAAACTTTGCCGCCGCAGGCAGATTGGCTGTTGGTTGATACCACTAATGCTAAGCTTTCCGCCAATCAACGTCAGTTAAACGGTTTGGTGTTCAGCAACACCGGTACGAGTGCTATAATCATTGATAGAATTACGGTCAGCTGGACTAATTCCGAGTTAATTGAACAAATAACCTTTGCCGGGACTGATGTTTGGACCAGAAAAGGGCCGGGAACGCCTACAGGACGGCAGCCGTCTGGAACAGAAATTGACATTCAGGACTTTACTATTAGTGCGGGCGGCACGGTCAGCCCAACCGCTTTTGTCTTTAACGGCAAGATGAAGGGAGCAGTTTTCGACATCATTTTTACAATGAAAGACGGAAGCCAAAAAATTGTTGAAAATATTGTGCCGCAATAGATTAAAAAAAGCTTTTCTATATGAAAGGATTTACCTTTATTGAACTGCTTATTTATTCGGCGATTGCGGCAATGATGCTTATTTTTGCCTCTGGCTTTATCTGGCAGATTGTTCAGTACAATCTTAAAATTCAGGTAGAGGAAGAAGTAGAGCAAAACACGGCTTTTGTCCTGGCAAAAATTGCCGCTACGATTAGAAATGCCTCGGGAATTTCCCAGCCGGCTCTGCCGGCTGAACAAAGCAATGTTTTAATCGTTGATATGCCGAGCGACCCCACCCCGATTGAGTTTCGCATTAGTGAAGGAAAAATTACGATTAAAGAGGGCGGTGCGGCCGCTTATCCTTTAACCGGCGAGCTGGTCGAAACCAGCCAATTGCGCTTTACCAATTTAACTGCCGCTTCGGCGCCAGCGACAATAAAAGTCGAAATCGGGCTCCGTTATAAAAATCCGGCAAACCGGCCGGAATACGCGGTTTCCGCAAATCAGGAAAGTTCGATTACTCTAAGATATTAAAATGCGCGGCTATATTGCCTTAATTTCAATTCTAATTATTTCCGCGGTCTTGCTTTTAATCGCGCTTTCAAGCGGCCAGTTAGGAACGGGCTGGACTAAAATGATGATTCAAAAAATTCAGGCCGCAAAGAGTGGTTATCTTACTCAATCCTGCGCTGAAGAAGCGTTGATGAAAATAGCGGAGAATTCGGCTTATGCCGGCAGTGAAACGGTTAACCTTAACGGCAAGACCTGCCAGATTTTGGCAATTGAAAATTTAGGCGGAGAAAGCAGGCGCATAAAAACAGCGAGCAATGCCGATAATCAGGTAAAAAGAGTTAAAATAGAAATAAGCCAGATTAGTCCAAAGATTACGGTAAGCTTGTGGCAGGAGGTTTCCGCCTTTTAATCGGGCGCACAATTTCTATGTTTTTCAAAAATAAATCATTGGGAATCGACATTTCCGATTATTCGATTGAAGTAATTTCTTTGGAAGGGCCGGCGAGCGAGCCGCGGCTTTTACTAATGGCAAACGCGCTGGTAGAGGAGGGGATTTTTGAAAATGGAAAAATTGTCAAAAAGGACGAGCTAAAGAAAACGCTCAAGTCTTTGCTAAGAAGGCCGAATTTCGGCCGGCTGGAAACCAAGAAAGCAGTTTTCGCCTTGCCCGAAGCGGAAACCTTTATTCTCAATTTGAGCTTGCCGGCGGAAATAGAAAAACAAGAAATCCAGAATTTTGTCAGATCTCAAATTGAAGAGAATTTTCCTTACGCCCCTGAAGACCTATATTTTGATTCTCGTCTTAATGGCGAAGAAGTTTTTATTGCCGCCTCGCCAAAAGAAATTGTCAACAGCTATTTGGAGATTATCCGCAGTCTTAATCTTAAGCTGATGGCGCTTGAGCCGGAATCCTTGAGTCTTAGCCGGACTTTAATTAAAGAGGCAAAGCCGATTTTGGTGGTTGATATTGGCGCCAAGATTTCCAATTTCAGTCTTTTTGACGCTGGCCAGCTGAAAATGAGTTTTTCTTTGCCGATTGCCGGAAGCAATTTCACCCGCGCTTTGGCGGAAAAATTAAACCTTACCTTAAGCAAGGCAGAAGCGCTGAAAAAGAAAATCGGGCTTAATCCCAAACCAGAAGAGGGAAGGGTATTTTTGGTTTTGCAAAAAGAATTAAGCGGCCTGGTTGAAGAAATGAAAAAAATCAGCAATTTCTTTTTTGAGAAAACCGGCAAAAATCTGGGGAAAATAATCTTAGCCGGCGGTTCCGCTTCTCTGCCGCGTTTGCCTGATTATCTGAAAGAGAATCTTGGGGTTCCAATTGAAATTTGCGACCCTTGGATTACAATAGATATAGGGATTCTTAAAAAAAGGAGTTATCTGGAAGAAGCCCGCAAGATAAATCCGGTAGTTTATGCGCCGGCCATTGGCGCCGCCTTGCGGGGAATTGAAAAGAATCCCGAGAAATCAGAAATAAATCTGCTTCCCCGCTGAGCGGCGTAAAGGATTGCAATGATCCCACGCCGCAAGCGGGCCGCAAGCGGGATAGAAAGGTCGATAAAAATCATTTTGCGATAACGAAAAACAAATGAAAAACAGAGGCTTCACTTTAATCGAAATCCTTATTGTTTTAGGCATCATTGCCGTTTTGATGACAATGGTGATTCTTACGGTTAATCCTGCCCGCCAATTTGCGCAAGTGCGGAACACCCAGCGCTGGTCTAATCTTAACTCGATTTTGAGCGCGATTTACCAAAATATGATTGATAACAGCGGCATTTTTACCTGCAGTGCCGGCGCGCTGGCGACAAGCACGACGGTGATGGGTAGCGGCACCGGCCAATATGACATTTGTTCCTGCTTGGTGCCGACCTATATGGCTTCAATGCCTTTTGACCCTTCGACCGGTTCCTACACCAACTGCAGCAGTTATAATTCCGCTTATACTGTTTCTCAAGCAACTTCCGGCCGGGTCAGTGTGGCGGCGCCTTCAGCCGAACTGGGTCAGACAATTGATTTAACGCGGTAAACCCGGTTAGAAATTTATCTCTAAATGAGGTAAATCTTTTGCTTTTGTTGTCACGGCACCATTCGGGGCGGGGTGGGACGCTGAGCGTTCCTCTTTACCCTGCCCAGCGGGGTAGGTCGCTACCGATAATCCCGCTCAGCGGGGAGGGCGCTCCTGTCCGGTTTGCCGGACAGGAGTTTTGCGTTTAAAAAGCGGTTGCCGCGCTTTTAATTTTCTGCCAGCTGTGATAAATTAAAAAAAGGTTTTTGGCTGTGTAGTTTAGCTTGCCCTCCTAAATTTTGGGTGACTAGCTCAGTGGTTAGAGCGTTCGCTTCACATGCGAAAGGTCACAGGTTCGAACCCTGTGTCACCCACTCAAAATTGGTGAAATTAGAGCGTTTCGTTTACATCGTAGAGGTTTCCCGTTCGAGTCGGGATATGCCCACAAATATTGGTAGGGGAGGCCGCAGGCATAGCCCTGTATTAATTTTGTGCGTTAAATAAAGTAAGAAGGATAGTATTTTGAAAATCATGAAGAGCTTCCGCAACAGCCGGCCCCGAATAGGGGTTTCGTGGGAAAGGCTGTTGCCGACAACAAGATCGCAAAATTAGTGCGGGGTTCGAATCCACACACGCTCACTAAAACTTGACTACCGACTACAATATATTTTGGTATCAATTTTATTCTTTCTTTGGGGGTAAAATAAAAAATAAAAACTGAAAGCAAAAAGACCGAAATACAATTTTAGCTCATTTACATTGCTTTTGCTCATTTAAATTATGAGAAACAAATTAATCACAATTTCTTTAATAATTTTAGTATTATTGGGTTTGGTAATTCCAAACCTGCCTTTTGGTCAGACGGAAAGCAAAGCTTTAGCCAGCGAGAGTGAAATAATTCAAGAGCCGCTTCTTAAACCATTTCCGTTATTCCCAAATAGTCCCGATTATTGGTGGCAGCACGAATTTTTTACTCGCCAAATTCGGGAAAAAAATCAAATTCAAGACATCGATCCCTTTTCACCCAATTTACCTTGGAATAATTTACAACCAGAAATAGGACCGGATGGAACTGTTCGCTTTAAACCAAACGAATCTAAACCATTTTCCGCAAACCCAGAATCATCTTCTATCTCAACTTTTGAATCTTCTGGAACCGAAGATTTAGAAGCTCCCCAACTTTTAAGCTTCAATTTTACCCCAAAGAACATTGATACTAAGATAGGTCCTCAAACCGTAACCTTCACTCTTAGAACTACCGACAATCTATCAGGATTTAGTCAGGCCTGGTGGTATCTTAATAGCCCTTCCGGACAACAAATTAGAGGAGGTTACGTCTCCGATTGGTCTCGTATCTCAGGAGATGCCTTAGATGGGATATATCAAAGTGAGGTTGAGCTTCCGCAATACAGCGAAGCAGGAACCTGGTATGTAGGTTATATAAGTTTAGTAGACAAAGTAGGTAATTTGAGATTTTTCAATGAACAGGACCTTATTAACCTTCATTTTCCAACTAAGATAGAAAACGGCCGGGGAATACCTTCTGATTTAGGTTTTCGGGCAAACCCAAATGGTTTTAAATTTCAGAATTTTAGCACTAGCAGAACTTGGGAAATGTTTGAGCGGTTTTTCGGAAAAAGCGCTGTAACACTTCCGAACGGTGATAGAAGGTACACGGCTGAGCAATATTTTAAAGAACATTATAGTCAGTATATGGGTTCTTGTGATGGCTTTTCTGGAGCCAGTCTTATAAATTTTAAACATTTAGATCAGCCAAATGCAGGACCTTTCGCTATGCCTTATTATGAGACTCTCTTTTTTCAAGATCTCAACGATGATATTAAAAATGCTATTACTTATCAACAGGGATTTCCGTTTAGCTTAAAACCAATTTCATACGTTGCGGTATTGGAAAAAGAATCTAATAACTCTCCTACGTTTTTCTATAATAGAATAAAAGAAGCCATCCAAAATAGAGAGCCAGTTGTGCTTTGGATTTGGGAAGAACCGGAATGGTGGGGAATATGGCAGGAAGGCGGTGGACATGCTTTGGTTCCCTATAGATATAAAGACATCTCAGAGAATGAAGGCTGGGTTTATGTATATGATTCTAATCATCCCGGCGATAATAATCGAAAAGTAGTTTTCAACCTTAAAAATGACACATGGAGTTATGAATTTCAAAAATTTTGGTGGATTTTCTCCATAGTCTGGGAGGGTGATTCTTCTTATCTAAGTATGGCAACAATCCCATTATCTATGCGTCTTTTAAAAGGTGTGCCGCCTTGGAATCAAGAAGTTTCACCATATGCCTATTTGGCCAGCGTTGAAGGACCAGCAAGACCATTATTTACAGACCAAAATGGAAATAGAATTGGATTTGTAGATGGTGAATTCGTGAATGAGATTTCAGATGCTACTTATGTAGTGCCACTTGCTCAAGATCAAGACAAAGTTTCTGGTCTATATTACTTACCAGAAGAGAGTGATTATACTGTTACCATTAGCGGGACTGATGAAGAAACAATGGATTTCCGCGTAATTAGTAATCAATTATTAGTAGAAATTACAAACGCTACTATTCATTCCTCTACTATTGATACTGTAAAGATAGGGAAAGGCTATAAATCTTTGACTTATACTACAAATGATGATTACAAAGAATACTCAGCCGCTATTACCGAGGAATTCCCAGATATGAGTAGAATTGTTAAGGTAAATACTGATATTTCAAGCGGAGATACTACTACCTTAGAAATAACTAATGAACAAACATTTAAGTATGTAAATAGAGGGAATACTAAAACTTACAATCTCCTATTAGAACAAAGGGGAACAGGAACAGCTTCTATTTCGTTTCCCAATTTAGAAATCGGAGCTAATGAAACCCAAAGTATCGAGGTAGTAGACTGGAATAATCTTGATACTACAGAAATAATCTTAAACAGAGATAAAGATAGTGATGGCACTGTTGACGAGACAGAGACTTTGCAGATAACCTTCGAAGATCAAGAACGAGGAACCAAAATAATTATTAATATTCCTAACAAGACCTTTCAATTTGTTACCCCAGATAAAGAATTTCCAATAAAAAAAGCTGATTGGATGAGAATTATAGAACTTTCTCAACAGCCTAATGTACTTAAATATAATTCTCAGCAAAGAACTTGGAGTATCGATAATTCTAAATTGAATCTGGACCCGTCAATAAGTTCCGAATTAAAAAATCTTCAATTTAAAAAGAAACCTAGAGAGATAATTTTAATAAAGCACCGCGACGAAGAAATTACACTTTCTGCAGTAGCTTTGACTGGAGAAATAGATTTTTGTTTAGCTCAGGTGAAAGATGTTAAAATGAATAAACATTATCTTTTAATAGATAAGGTGGGTAAAGAGTGAAATTAAAATAGAAGAAAAAAGAAAATTTTCTTAATAACTCTTTCATATGAGTAAAAAAAGCTTAATCGCGTTACTAATTGTTTCACTGTTAGGTTTAAGTTTAGCGGTTTATATTATGAAAATTTCTACTGAAACTAAATATAAGTTAACTATATACGCTAGAGACCAGATTAATGGGACACCTATGAAATCTATCCCTATAGAAATAGTGCGGATAATTGATTCTACGGAGAAAGTAGTGGTTTCTAAAAAGACAAATAAAGATGGTATAACGATATTTAATTTGCCGCGGGGAAAATATAGATGCGGAGTGCAGGAAGGTTTTAAAAAGAACTCCTCTCCATATTTTGGCGTAGAGACGATAGATTTAAAAGAAGATGCGAAAATTGATTTAAAAATACTGAAAATGCTGCCACCTGTGGGTGAATAATAAAAATATTTTTTATGAGGAAAACGGTGTCAACTCTATTTTTCATTTTGAGCAACAAATAAAAAAAGCAGAGGAGGAACTGGCAAAAGCTGAAAAAGAAATATCTAAAAATAAACCAGATAAAGCCATTATGAGATTGGCTAAAGCTTGGTTACATGCTTAGTTACAATAAAGCGCTACATTAGAAAAAAAAGACCCTAAATCCAGAAGGATTTAGGTCTCTTTTTATTGGAAACAGAAAATATTTAAAGGTCGGGGGAAATAGGGATGTTTCTGATTTTTGAGTGGTATAGAGCAATAATGAGAAATGTCCCCAATTATTGAGAACGGGAAACGAAACCCAACCCTTGCGACAATCGAAAAATTAGCAGCTGCACTGGGAGTATCAACGGATGAGTTATTAAAATAATCGCTATGAACAAAGACATTAATTTGCGGACTGCTTTTAATAGTGAAGCGGAGCTTTATCACGCTATCAGACCTTGTTACCCACAGGTTCTTTTTGATACCCTTGTCAAAACTACTCATCTACAAGACAAAGCGCGTCTATTAGAGATTGGTCTAGGGACTGGCCAAGCAACAATGCCGTTCGCAGAACGCGGCTATATAATTACTGCCATTGAGTTGGGTTTGGATCTCGCAGGAGTTGCGCGAGATGTATTGAAGAAATACAAAAATGTTGAGATCATAACCGGTGCATTTGAAGATGTTGAACTTCCTTCTGAATCCTTTGATTTAATCTACGCAGCAACGGCTTTTCATTGGATAAAACCAGAAGTTCGATTTACTAAGTCCCATAAGCTACTAAAGCCAATAGGTCATTTGGCAATCATTCATACAAATCATGTTTCAGATAAGGCAGGCGATAGATTTTTTAATGCCTCACAACCAATTTATGACAAGTATACTCCAAAAAATAAAGATGATGAAAAATTCCGTTTACCTCATACTGCCGACTTAAAGCCATCGGAAGTGGATGAAAATTTTTTTGAGCCACTTTTCTTTAAGGCTTTCCCGATGGTCATTCGCTACACTGCAGATGAATATGTCAAACTGTTAAGCACTTATTCGCCCACTATCTCAATGGCCCCAGAAATGCGGATAAAGTTTCTGCAAGGCATATCTGATCTCATTAATCAGCAATTTGGCGGCAGTATCATGAAGCATTATTCCATGACTTTGTCGATAGCGAAGAAAAAGAGCTAATATTCATTTTTTTTGCTCCGACAGAAAGGTTTGCTCGCCGCGCCTCGCGGCGAGCAAACAACGGCGTTAAGTTGTCAAAACTCGCAAAAAGCGTCTATCTATTGTAAATTCTACGAAACCCATCTGATCCTTAATTATTTTATTATCCGAATCCCTTAGGATCAAGGTTCCCGCCCAGAATCTTCTGGGCGAGGCTCGCCCCCTTCGGGGGCGGCTGCCGCAGGCAGGTTCTTAATCCGAGCGCAGCGAGGAACTAAGGTTTCTTATATTTAATAATTGTCCAGATAGCAATCAGACCGTCTAAGGAACGGATTTTTTTGCCCTCGGAAAATTTTCTTGGATAGTAATGAATGGGGACTTCTTTTATTGAATAGCCGGCTTTTAAAATTTTGGCAGTTATCTCTTCACAGAATTCAAAGCCGCTTGATTGAAGGTTAATATTTTTAATGAGATCGGCCCGGAAAAGTTTGTAGCCGGTGTTAATATCAGTAAGATTTGAGCCAAACAATAGATTTAAAAAAGTAGTCAGTAGTTTTCCGCCTAAATAATATAAAAAATAGCCCCTCTTTGCTTTTCCTAAATTGCGTGAACCATAAACAACAGGCATTGTTTTGTCATCAAAAGCCATTAAGAGTTTCTGGTAATCATCAGGATCATATTCCAAATCAGCATCTTGAATCAAAACAAGATTACCGGTTGCTTGTTTTAGGCCAGTTTTGATTGCCGCGCCTTTGCCAGAATTTTCATAATGCGGCAAAAGAATAAAATTAAAATTCTCTTTTAATTTTTTTAAAATTTTCTCTGTGCCATCATTTGAACCATCGTCAACGACAATAATTTCTTTTTGATAATCAAAAACCGGCGCGACAATGACACGTTTTATAATTTTCTCAATCGTTTCCCTTTCATTAAAAACCGGGACAATAATGCTTAATTTTTTAAAGCGGTTAGACATCTCTTGTTCAAAAAATTAATCACGCTTTACGTAGCGATTATGAAAGCATTGTTATTAAAAATTGTATTGCTCTCAATGACCATTGCACAACGCTTATTTTTCTGCGATTGTTAGACTATTAAAACCCAGCTCAAAATAATAACTTTTTATTTCTTTAAAGCCGGATTGAGCAAGCATGGTTTTTATTTTTTTTGGCCAAAAATAATTTTTATGATCCATAATCTCTCTTTTATCTATTAGATTTAAAAAGGCTAAAAATTCTAAAAGAGGTTTGGCCAATGGCGTCGGAGTAGTTAAAATCAACCCTCCTTGCTTTTTAAGAATTCGGTAAGTTTCTTTCAGCGTTTCTTGTGGATTTTCCAAATGCTCCAAAACCGCCATCATTGTTATAGTATCGCAACTTTCATTTTCTAAAGAAATATTCTTGAAGCCTTCATTTCTTTTTAATTCAAGTTTCTTATCTTTATAATTTTCAATCGTTCTATCAAAGCCAAAGCCGTACTTTATCAAATTCGCGGATTTCTTTAAGAAATAAGCATCTTTGCCGCAACCTATATCACAAACAAGTGAATTTCTGGGAATATATTTAATCACTTGCCTAAAACGCAAATAACGGATAAGGCCATCTAAAAAAGACATAATGGTGAATTACCATGAATTAAAATGTTGATTTCTCAATTAAATTTTTGATATTACCAATAGAAATTTGAATAAGTTGATTTCTTGGATCAATTGCTAAAGCTTTCTCTAAGTAGGATAAAGCCGCTTTAAAATCTTTCTCTTCAATGGCGATTTGAGCCAGCAAAAAGAGCGTATCTATTTTTGAATCGCTGTAATCAAGATAATTTTCCAGAACTTCCCGAGCTTCTTTGTAGTTTTTGTTTTCCAAATAAAGACTGATCAAAGCATTAGAGGAAAAAATAAATTTTGGATTCAGCGAAATAGCGGTTTTAAAATTTTCTATGGCTGAATCAATTTCACCTGTTTTTCGATAAGTGTTACCCAAATTATGATAAGCAACTGGATTAGAAGGATCAAGGCTGATTGCTCTTTGGTACGTCTTTTCCGCCTGCTCATAATCGTCTTTATCATCATAAGCCATTCCGAGATTGTTGATAACACGGTAGCTCGTTGGCGCATATTTTAAAGTTTGATTATAAAAGGTAATTGGGTCCTGCCAGTCTCTGTTTCTATCTATTGTTAAGACAGACAAGAAAATTAAGAAAGCGATTAAAATTCCTATTAAAATTTTTTGGAGATTATATCTTTTCGTTAAAACTTCTCCTAACCAAACCAGAATTAAAAAAATACCAACCATCGGCAGGTATAACCAATGTTCATAAAGCAAACCACTGATAGGAATAACAAGATTTGAGGTTGGGGCTAAGCCAATAAAAAACCATAAAATTCCAAAACTTAAGACTGGAAATCGCTTGAATTGGCTAAAAGCTAAAGCCAACAACCCCAAAAACATTAAACCGCCAAAAATTACTGAAGGAGAAAAGAAAGATGTGGCTATTTCCACACTCCGCTCCATATGAAGATTAAAAGGCCAGAAAAGGAGCCCAAAATAGATTGTTAGGATCCGAAAGAAAGTAAATAAGCGAATATGAAAGTTTGAGGTAAAAATGTTTTCTTCGTTATAAAGATTGAAGGTATTAATAAAGTTCAGGCTAGTCGCCCTAAGTAAGACATAGATACCAGCTAAAATTAAAAATGGCAAAATTTCTTTTCCGATTTCTTTTAATTTTTCTTTAAAAGAAAGTTTTCCCTGATTGCAACTCAAAAAGAAAAAGTCAACAATTAAGATAAAGGCTGGCATAACAATAGCGGTTTCTTTAGATAGTAAGGCCAAAATGTACATTAGAAGCGATAAAAAATAGAAATAACTTCGGAAAGATGTTTTTTTAGAAATTCTAAACTTTAAATAAAAAAGAATTCCTAAAAACATAAAAAGCACTGAAAGTGGATCTCCCAATCCCGAAACATAGGTTACGACTTCAGTCTGAAGCGGATGAATTAAAAAAATCAAAGACGTAATAACAGCCAGCCAACGTTTTTTAAAGAGATGAAAGAGGATAAAAAATAAAAGAATGGCGTTAGTGATATGAAATGAAGTATTAACAAAATGATATCCGACCGGCCAATCTCTCCAAAGATGCCATTCCAAAGAAAAAACTGAAAGCAATATCGGCCGCCAATAATTGCTTAAAAGACCGGCTCCGGCAATAAGATTTTCGGAAAAAAATTTTGGAAAATAACGCCAATTTTTAATATATTGATTTTTAAGAATGCCATCGTCATCATCCCAAAACATCTGATTCTGAAGGGTGTTGGCGTATAAAACAAAGCCAACAATAACAAATAATAGAATAACGAGATAGTTACTGAAGGGTTTTTTTAATAAATGCAGTTGTTGTTCCATATTTCTAGTTTAATTCTATCAAAATTTTTAACCTTGGGGAAGAAATTTTAAATTTTCCGAAGGTAAAAAATTCGTTCTTTAGTTTGTTATTTCTTTGTGATTGTAGGAAAATTGTTCTCCTGCAATTTACGGTAAAAAAGTAAATATTTCATCCTCGGGCGGGACGCTGAGCGTCCCTATAAACCCCGCTCAGCGGGGCGGGGTTTCCAAATAATAAAAAACACCTTGTTACTTGTTCTTTTCGGTTTTACCGAAGAGAGAGTAAGAGGTGTTTTTGGCGGCGGAAACTTACCACCACAGGCCGGCATGCCGGCGATAGGTAAACCAGACATCCTTTTCCTGTTCGTCGTCCGGGATATATTTCATATTTCTATCGTACTCTCCGAGGCAACGAACGATTATTCCCCGAATTGCTTCTTCTCCTAGCTCTGGTTTTCGTTTCCAGATATCTTCAAGAGTGCGTTTTGCTGCCGGTTCGTTCAGTTTTAATTCAGCCATTTTTTCGCTCCTGTTTCTTGTTTCTGACGAATCTTGGTTGTCCGCCTGCTAACATTATTAAACAACAAAACCAACAGGGAAACAATGGTGCGGCTTTTGTCCAGGTTCAGATAGATATCCGCCACCCTTAAGTTTGTAATACGATAACATTTTTGGTTGGCAATGGGATGAATTGCAGCCTGTTTAGGTATTCGTCCGGAGTCAGATAATCAAGCG
>Ga0066637_10001133_pt1 | contig 17038 bp, 13 predicted proteins | sample CryGeyCG2014_020_FD_62737 | JGI IMG/M metagenome (GOLD analysis project Ga0066637, IMG submission 62737) | Groundwater microbial communities from aquifer - Crystal Geyser CG08_land_8/20/14_0.20 | ecosystem: Environmental > Aquatic > Deep subsurface > Groundwater | place: USA: Utah: Grand County...
TTTTGCTGCGGCTTTTTATCCTGCAATGAGCGCTGCGTATGTAGCTAATAAAAAATTACTGGCAACAATTTTTGAGCGGTCTTTATTTTATTTAATAATTCTAGCGGCTCCAATCGCAATTGGTTCAGTTTTTTTAGCCCACAATATTTTTGTGACGCTATGGGCAGGGGACTACCTTCAATCAATAATTCCCTTTCAAATAATGATTTCTTCTTTGGTTGTTATATTTTTGAATTTTCCAATTGGTTCGTTTTTAAACGCCACGAATAATCAAAAAATCAACACAATTAACATGTCGATTACCGTTTTGGTTAATATCGCTCTAAACCTTATATTAGTTCCTCACTACCAGCATGTTGGGTCAGCAATTGCAACGGCTATCTCGGAAGTATTACTATTTTCGCTTGGGGTAAGACGCGTCAGCAAACTTATTTCAATAAACGTACGAAATTTGATAAAAACATTTTTTGGCGCGGCAGTCATTTCGCTTATTCTATCGTTAATCATTGATTATGTTGCTGGCGAAAAATCACTGTATATTCTTATTCCAGTTTACGGCTCATTGTACGTAGTTGGGCTCTTTGTTTTAAAAATATTCACGACGCAAGACGTAAAAACAATATTACGAGCTGTTGTAAGTAAAAAAATATGAGAAAAACACTCTTTCTGGTAGAAGAGTATCCTCCCTATAAGGGGGGCGTTGGACGTTTTTTACATCAACTTGTTTTTTATCTGCCATTCGAAAAAAGGACTGTTATTGCCCAACACCAGAGAGATGTTGAGTACCCAGAGGATGTGCAATCAGTACAAATGTTTGCTCCCTACATTTGGCCTCATTGGCTCCCCGTGCTTTTTAAGTTACTACGAATAGTGCGAATTAAAAAAATTGAGCATCTTGTTGTTTCATCCGTACTGCCTTATGGTCTCATTGCTTTAGCTATAAAATTTCTAAAAAAAATTCCTTATACGGTTGTAGTCCATGGTATGGATATCTTGCATATACAAAAAAATCCTTGGAAACGTCAAATTGCAAAAATTGTTTTATCAAATTCTGATTCAATTGTTACCAATAGCACGTTTACCAAAAATCAATTACATGCATATTCCATAAACAACACAAAAAGTGTCATTATTCACCCTGAGGCATACTGTACCCCTGAAGCGTTTACGCCACGGATTTCTTCAAAGGTACAATCTTTTATTAAAGGTAAGAAACTAGTTTTATCTGTGGGTCGTTTAGTAAAACGTAAAAATTATAAAACAGTCATTGAGTTAGCTTCGAGATTCAAACAAAATCAAGGTGTTGTTTTTCTGATATCAGGTGATGGTCCAGAAAAAACGGTTTTGCAAAAACTCATTCAACAGCAAGAATTAGAGTCAACGGTTCGTATCGTACAAGCAGATGACGAAGAATTAGCAGGTTTATATTCACAAAGTAAATGCGTTTTATTTATCCCCACCTCTTTTTATGGTGATGTAGAGGGGTTTGGAATAGTAGGCACAGAGGCTGCGAGTTTTGGAATCCCCTGTATAGCCAGTAACCAAGGGGGCGTCCCAGATGCAGTTATAGAAAATCAAACAGGCCTGCTTTTTGATCCGTTAGATATTAATTGTATTTATAATGCTTTACACCGTTTTTTGTTTGATGAGAAATATTGGCAAGAATTTCACAAGACTATTTTGGATTATACCCATAAAAACAAGAATAATCATGGCTCAAGTCAATTACTAAAAATGTTACTTGGTGATATGGGTGAATCAGATATTTCGGTGGTCATTCCAGCCTACAACGCCGAGTCCACAATTTTACCGTGTATTGAATCTATACAGCGCCAAACGCTCCAGCCAAAAGAAATTATAGTTGTTGATGACGGATCGACCGATCTCACTTCAAGGTTGGTTGCTTCCCATAAACCAAAGGTGGTACTGCTTAGCCAAAATAATTCAGGAGCGCCAAAAGCAAGAAATAGAGGAGCAAAACTTGCAACAGGAAGGTATGTCATTTTTTTAGATTCAGATATTCTTGCAAAACCTCGGATGCTTGAATGTATGAAGCGAACGCTACTTACACACAAAAACGCGTCTTATTGCTACTCTCGGTTTTACTTTGGATGGAAAAAGTTCCCCTCTTTTTCTTTTTCTGAAAGGTTGTTAAAAAAGCATAATTACATCCACACGTCCTCACTTATACGACGTAGTGATCTCGTTGAATTTGATGAAACGTTGCGGCGACACCAGGATTGGGATTTATGGTTAACACTTTTAAAACAAAATAAAACCGGGATACTATACCCCGAGTATTTATACAAAATTCAACTTCAAAAAAATCGAATCTCTTCTTGGCTCCCTTCTTTTATTTACAGAATTCCAATAGCAAAAAAAATAAAACGAGTGGCTGATTATGATGCATCATCTGCGATTATTCAAAAAAAACATGACCTCTAAAAATATATATGCTTCAGTGATAGTTGTAAGCTGGAACACAAAAGAACTTCTTCGCACCTGCTTACAGGGTCTTGTTACCCAAGAGGGCGTAGCACTCGAGATTTTCGTTGTCGATAACAACTCTTTAGATGGTACACAAGAAATGGTGTGTTCGGAATTTTCTACTGTTAAACTTATTACCAATATTCGAAACGCAGGATTTGCTGCAGCCAATAATCAAGCTTTACAAATTGCAAAGGGAAATTTTTTAGTTCTAATAAATCCTGATATAGAGTTTACTAGCACCAAAACATTGAAAGTTCTGCTTGAGTGTCAGCAAAAAGACAAATTTGGTATCGCGGGGCCAAAACTCCTTAATAGCGACAAAACGACGCAGCAAAGTGTTCGTTCAGATCCAACATTCACTTCACAATTGTTAACTTTACTTAAAATTCACGTTGTCTTTCCTAAACTCAAAAAGTTTAACGAATACTATTTACCAGATTTTAATTACTCTATTTCAAGAAAAGTTAAACAGTTAAGTGGTGCTTTTTTTTCAATTTCAAGAGAGTGTTATTCAAAAGTGGGTTTGTTAGATGAAAGTTTTTATATTTGGTTCGAAGAAGTTGATTACTGTTTACGAGCAAGGGAAGCGGGCTTTAATATTAACTACGTTTCGGAAATCTCAGTCATACACCATGGTGGGCAAAGTTTTCAAAAAGTAATCCCCGTAAATCGCCAAAAAATATTCAATCGTAGTCTTTTACTGTTTGCTAAAAAATATTTTACACACACACAATTTTTACTTTTAAAAATTTTTTCACCCATAAGTGTTGTGCTCGCGTTTGTCACACCAAAAAAAGTAAAACCCTTTATTTATAAAGTGAAAGCATAATATGGTTTTTACACGCAGACTACCATACGTAGCTATACTTACTTGTACAATTTTTGCGACTCTTTTTTTATTTATTAGCCCCCCTACAACTACTCCTGATGAAATTGCGCACTTAGCATATCCGAGATTCGTTACATCAGCAAAACAATTACCGAGCTTTATCTCATACGAGGATTTTTGGGAAAGCCATCAACCCCCATTATACTATTTAATAAGTATTCCGATAACAAAACTTTTTTCTTCCGTTCCCGTGTATACTCAGATACAATTAGATCGTTTTACCTCCTGGTTTTTATATGTTGGGGCTTTGTTTAGTATGTTATTTCTAAGCAAAAAATTGTTTGCTAACCAGAGTATAATTCAAACAGGAGCTATTATTGTACTTGGGATCCCTATGGTTGCGTATTTAGCGGGTGCTTTTTCGAACGATATTCTTATGTTACTCATTTCAATTTGGGTAAGCTATTGGGTCTTTATAAAGGCAAAAATGCAATTAAGTTTAAAAGACGCCGTTTTTTTTGGGCTAGTACTTGGTGCAGGGTTACTAACGAAAACGCATCTATATCCGCTCTTATTTGTTGCAACAATAATCGTTCTTTGGCGTAAAAAATTTATACTTTGGGTGGTGACTGCAATTTCTACCTTAAGCATTTCGGGTTGGTGGTTTGCTCATAATTTTCGAACTGTTGGGGATATATTCGGACTTTCAAATACAAAAGTTCTTTGGCAATCTCAATACATAAGCATTTCAAATTTTTCGGAAGTTGAAAAAATGATTGAAAAGATATTTTCTGGGTTTTTCGGGGTTTTTGGCAAATTTAACATAGCTTTCCCTTTGTTTGTTTATATTGTTCTTGCCGTAGGTTCGCTTATACTGGTTATTTACGCTTTAATTAAATATCGCGAAAAAAATATACAACGATTATCCGCGCTTATATTAGTTTCAATATTATTTGTAGTTATACAAAACTTCACTTTTTTTCAGCCTCAAGGTCGTTACTTATTATCGATAGTCCCGTTAGTGGCTATTTTGTTTGGTTTTGGACTAACTGACATTAAAAAGAAAGAGACACAACGTTTAGTTGTAGGGGTTGTTGCGCTTGTTGTGCTTGTTTTAAATAGCTATGGTCTTTTCTTGGTACACTCATATTTTGAAAACAACCCAGTATCCTCAATGGTTTTTCCAAGGTCAATATCATTAACCGAAGTGCATTGGAATGGACAAACAGACAAAATAGAAAGCTCAAAAGATTCGATTATCCTGACACTTCCGGTTAAACTTTTTACATTACAAGACATGAGACTTGCAACCTCAGGTAATCCAGTTGTCCATTTGTTTTCAAATAATGCAAATGACGTAGCGGTTCGTGTTTTCTGGAAACGACTAGGAGATTCATCGTTTACCGTTGAACGTTCTATAGAAACATTTTTTACCAACTCAATACTTGATATAGAGTTACCTATAAATGAAGAAACTCTTTTGCAAGATATACAAGTTGAATTTAAAGGCGCTCATGATAGTATTATGTTACAGGCATTCAGTCTTTCTAATTAAAAGCATATCATGAAGGTATACCCAAGATTTACACTTATTTTAGTAGCGCTTCTATTGCTTATTTTTTCGTTTATTGGGTTTGTTAATCCGATTGTAAATCATATTTTTTTCATATTTCTTCTTACGTTTATATTCTTAATTTCGTTGATTAAACTAGAAATTGCGGCTTATGCGATACTTGCAGAACTTGCGATTGGCGGTCAAGGTTACCTTTTTTCTCTTACAATTGCTGGTTTTCCAATTTCGCTTAGAATAGGCCTATTTGGTGTTGCGTTTGTTTCCCTAACCTATCACTTATTAAGAAAAAGGAAGTTTCCTAAAATTGCAACAACTAAATTTGCTATTCCTTTTCTTTTACTTTCTTTTTTTATAGTAGTAGGTATGTTTCGTGGTTTGACACAAAACGACAATTTGCTCAATTTGTTCGACGCGAATGCATACGTAAGTATACTTTACGTTGTCATTTTTGCTGAAGCATTTTACCGTAAAGTTACATTAACAAAAGCTGTTACAGTTTTACTGTCCTTTTCGGTTGCTCTTGCTATAACCACAATCGGACTATTGGGTTTATACGCAACCTCACATTATGATACGTCTTTGACTTCAGCAATTTTTATAACCCAAGATATACGGGAAGAGTTGTCAAACCAAAACTCTTGGGAGCAAGAGATAGTGAGACAACGAATTGGTCCCGATGAGAGACAATTTGTGTATGATTCTTCAGTGACTACAAAAACGAAGCCAGCAAGTTACCGCTGGCTCCGAGCAACAGGCACAGCCGAGATTTCCTATATTTCTGGACGTTTTTTTCGAGTTTTTTCCCCAAGCCATATTTTACTTCTTTTTAGTCTTTTTCTTGCCCTTTCACTTTCCTGGAAAAAACAATCTACAAAAATACAAATTTTCACTTTGTGCGGAATATTTCTTATGTTAGCTTCCATATTAATTAGTTATTCAAGGAGTCTATGGTTAGGAGTCTTTTTGGGAATGCTTATTTTTGTTTTTGCATGGTTTAAACAAACAGTTTACAGACAACGTTCACTTATATACGCGTTATTGCTTCTCGTCATTTTTGGTTTCCTATTTTTTTTTACAGGAATTGGAGATACGATTTTAAACAGAGTTACTTCCATAGCCCACCCATCAACAGAAGTCGCAAGCACTCATAGAATTGAATTAGGTAAAGCGTTACTTACTCAAATTTCTCATCATCCATTATTTGGCACTGGGTTTGGTACGCTTGTTTCATTTCCAACCGTGTTACCAAATGGTGAAATTATAAAAGCATCCTTTTATATTTATGAATGGGCGTATTTGGATGTCGCCGTAAAAATAGGACTGATTGGACTTTGTTCATTTCTAATAGTTTTTACTTACACCTCAGTCTTGTTAATAAAAAAATATATTCAAACAAACGATCAAATATTGTTTGGTTTTTTTTCAGGATTTTTTGCTTGTCTCGTTGCAAACGTTACAACACCTATTTTTACACACCCCTTAGGTTTTGGTCTACTCGGTTTTACAATCGCATATCTACTTTATACATATGAAAGTTCAAATCCAGCTCGTTACTTGGAATAGCGCAAAAGATCTCCCTCATTTTTTTGAGAGTGTTTCTAAACAACAAGAGCCTGTCTATGAGGTTGTATGCATAGATAATAATTCACAAGACGAGACTCAATCAATTTTAAAAAAAGAGAGAGTAACTACTATTTCTTTACCCAAAAATACAGGTTTCTGCCACGCGCACAATATAGGTTTTTCTAAAGCCCCTCTTGATCAAGAAATTGATGCGGTTCTTATTTGCAATCCTGACATCATTTTAACGCCAACCTGCCTTCAAGTACTAACAAAAAAAATGCAATCAGATAAACAAATAGGAACTGTAAGCGGAGTTTTACTTAGACAAAATCAATTGACTGAAGGGTTAAAAAACGGTATAATTGACTCTGCCGGTATTGAAAAAAAATTCGGCTACCGTTTTACTAATAGGGGAGAGGGAAAGATGTTTGATAAGTCATTTAAGGTAGATGCTGAGGTCTTTGCTAATACAGGTGCTTGTTTTTTAATTTCTCGTGTCGCGTTACAAGCTATCGCAACTAATAAAAGTAAGACGGTTGAATTTTTTGATGAAACGTTTTTTGCTTATAAAGAAGATGTAGATCTTGGTTGGCGAGTTCAAAAAAAGCAGTTAAAAAATATTTGTGTCGGAACTGTTATCGGCTTTCACGAACGTCACGTAAAAAAAACACTTGGCTACATGGGCAAGTCATCTCGTATTGTAGAGCTATCGTATAAAAATCATTTATATTTACTTAGAAAACACTATCGTTTTATTAACGCGCCCCTTGAAAGCATTGGAATCATTTTTTATGAATTTACTAAATTATCATTCCTTTTATTATTTAGACCAAAACTACTTTTTAAAATTTTGAGGGGGGGGAACTCTATCTTATGAAGCTTTCAATCATTATAACAACATATAATAACAGGGGACTGTTACGTCAACTTTTAAACGGTTTGCGGAACTTTCCTCCGAAAGAACAACACGAAATTTTTGTTGTCGATAACAATTCATCTGATGGCACATCAAGTATGATGCAGATTGAATTTAGCAACATCACTTATTTGAAAAACGAAAAAAACGTTGGGCTAGCAAAGGCGAACAATAAGGCCATAAAATTATCCACGGGAAACTTTATCCTCATTTTGAACCCTGATATTGCGGTTTTTGAGGGAAATATAGATCGTTTAGTGCAATTCATGGAAAAACACCCTAAGGCGGGTTTAGTTGGGCCAAGACTTTTGCATCCTGATAAATCAATTCAGTATTCCACATTTTATTTTCCAAAATGGTATATCCCTATTTTTCGTCGTACACCGTTGGGAAAATTACCGTGGGCAAAACGACAATTACACTATTACCTCATGAAAAATTGGGACCATAGCAAAAGTAAAACTGTTGATTGGGTTTTAGGCGCAGTCATGCTGATACGCAGGTCTGCTCTCGAACAGGTCGGACTACAAGACGAAGATTTTTTTCTGTATTTTGAAGATGTAGACTGGTGCAAAAGATTTTGGAAACAAGGCTTTGAGGTATGGTACGATGTAGATAGTTCTTTTGTCCATTATCATAAGCGTGAATCAGCAGAAAGTCCTGGATTAAAAGGGATATTTAATCCTCTTACAAAAATCCACATACAATCCTGGCTGACATATCTAAAAAAACATTGAACTTTTTTATGCCTAATTTTTCTAAACCAAGTAAACGATTACGTTTACTTGAAAATCCAAATAAGCGAAAACGCAAGAAGATACTACTAATTGGCTTGGCATCAATTTTTATTTTGTTGTTTGTAGTTTCTACCGCAACATATTTTCCAGCACAATCCGCGGTGCAACATATTTTTGCAATAAAAAAAATCAGTCAGGAACTTTCGCCAGCGAGCATAACTGATATTTCAGTATTACGAGGCAAACTAACGGAAATTGACGAACAGAATGCTGGTTTACAAAAGGATTTACGGCACATGCCTTGGCTCTCTGTATTCCCAATAGTGGGAAGTTACTATCATGACCTACAACATCTTTCAAAAGCGCTTGCTTCTAGTAAAAAATCTGTGGAAACTATTATTGATGTTATTGAGCCATTTGTTGAAGATATAAACTCAAAAGATTCTTCGCCAGAGGTAAATAGGGTTGTACAAATTTCAAGTATTCTTGGAGATTTGAAACTTCACCTAGATGATGTAATTAATGGTTTTTCAGAAGCCTCAAACGAGATGGGTCAAATTAAGACAGCGAAGTATCCGACAACATTTCGCGGAGCTTCTGTGCGCCCAGAGTTAGAAAAAATAATCTCAACAATAACTCAAGCAAATGCGTTTATAGTAAATGCACGACCAACCCTTGAAGTAGCTTCTTCTTTACTTGGAGAGCCTGAACCCAAGCAATATCTTCTTGTTTTTCAAAATGATAAAGAATTGCGAGCAACCGGTGGATTTCTTTCTTCCTACTCATATGTAACCCTCAATAAGGGTGAAATTACTACCACAACTTCCGAGGACTTATATACCTTGAGTAATAGAATATACGCGCAATGCCAAAAAGTTGATTGTGGCTTTACACCCCCACCACCAATACAAAGATATTTACGCAATGATGACGGTTCAATCCGAAAATTCTGGTCCATACTTGACGTGAATATTTCTCCAGATGTCCCAACGAGCATTGCAATGTTCGATAAAATGTATACTGCTCTTCCAAATGCCCCTCAATATGATGGAATTATTCTAGTAGATACACACGTTGTTGAAGAATTTTTAAAAATAACCGGACCGATAACTGTAAGGGGGACGGAGTTTAGTTTGGATACAGAACCCCTCTGTAATTGCACAAAGGTGATTTATGAACTTGAGCGATATGCCGAACTGATTGATCCGAGCCAACCAGACAGAAAGTCTATAATAGGCGACCTAATGCAAGAAATTCTTGAAAAAACACTCACAGCACCCGCTAATCAATTCCCAACTCTTTTTCAGGTGACAGGAGATTTATTTCAACGAAAAGATGTTGTGCTTTACATGCACGACGAAAATATCCAATCAGCACTTTCTTTGCTCAATTGGACTGGAGCGATTAATCAGACAACCAATGGGGATTATCTTCACATAAATGATTCAAATTTTGGCGGAAAAAAATCAAATCTGTATATAGAACAAAATGTTCAATTACATATTGACGACTCATCTAATGAAAAGAATGTCAACACCTTAACTATTACGTATACAAATCCCCAGAAAGACGATGGGTGGTTAAATCACATCTATCACGCGTACGTAAGAGTGTATGTTCCTCAGGGGTCTAATTTAACACAGGATAGTGGCTCAGTGAATCCAGTTACTGTTATTCCCGAAGAACTTGGTAAAACCGTATTCGAATCTTTTGTAAAAGTAAATCCACTGCAGTCACAAACTTTAACCTTCACATATGAAGTTCCTAGGGATAAAATTGATAAAGAGTCATACTCACTATTTATTCAAAAACAGCCTGGCAAAAAAGCATTTCCATATACAATTTCGATTGATGGATCGGCAAATCAAAATATTGTTCTTTCGTCTGATAAATATATTCGTCTACAGAAGTAGTGTATATGGAAACAAGCAATAAATTTGCTCTTTTTCCCTATCTTCTAAAAGTTTTTTTCATAATTTTTATTCCGTTGTTTGCCACCATATTTAACATTTGGAAGTTTTTTTTGGTTGTCGCAGTTCCTTTCCGCCTTGATTATGCTGAGGGCTTTGTTTTTTCAAATTCGATATCAGCGCTTCATGGAGTTTCAATATATCGTTTGACAGAAACAGCGCCGTATATATTTGGATTTTATACACCTTTATACAATTATATTGGTTCCTTGTTTCTTAGCATTTTTGGAACCGAAATCTCCATTTTACGAATTCTTTCCTTTATTTTTTTTCTCGCCACTGGTTATTGCGTGGCTTGGATTGTAAAAAAAAATACAAAGAGCACGATCGCTGCTCTGCTTTCTGCTGTTTTGTTGTATAGTTCGTTTATTGTATCACAATGGAGCGCTATTGCTCGGCCTGATATGTTGGGACTTTTCCTAATCGCGCTTGGTATCTCAGTGAGTACGCTCAATAAAAAAAGTAAGGGAGTGCTTGTCGTGATTGCTGCTTTATTCGCGTTAGCTTTCTTTGCCAAACAACAATTTGTTTTTGCGCCACTCGCGTTATGTTTAACTTATTTATTTGAAAATAAAAAGAAGGCTGTTTTTTTTGGAATTATTTATGTTTTTTTTCTGGGAATGGGCATCTTAACACTCAGTATTTTTACTAATGGTGAATTTACGAAACAAATTTTTCTTTACGCAGGATCCGTCCCTTACACAAACCTTTATACAGCGTTTCGAATTATCGGTATAACCTGTGTAGCGAGCCTACCGTTACTTTTTCTTGCTACAAGAAGAATAACATCAAAACCAAAAAACTTTTTTTCCGTTTACTTGCTTTGCACACTTATTTCATTTGTTATGCTTGTTAGAGATGGTGGCATCCAAAATTATTTGCTTGAATTTATTCTTGCACTAATTCTCATTTCAGTAACAAGCCTGTCTTGGGAAAAAATTGAAGCTCTTCATTTTTTAAAACTAATTCCCCTAATTATAATTTTCCAATTCTTTTTTTTGCTTTGGTCATATAGTGCTTTCCCTTGGGAGATCAAGCAATACGTTACCGAACGTAAAAAACTATTTAACAAAGAAATTAGCAGTATAGAACCTGGGTCACGTTTACTGACGGAAGATCCACTTATTGCTTTTGCCATAGATTCAGAAATAACTATCGACCCCTACACATTTGGACAATTAATAGATTCACACCTACTTTCTTCAGTAAATCTTTTTTCCGAAATAAACACTGGTACATATTTATATATTGATGATTACGGAGCTTTTAATAGAATACCAAATTTTGAATCTTTCAAAGACGATTCGTATGACATTTTGTTAGAACTACGACTTGAGCATCCAGTAAAACCATTTGACTACAGTTTGTACAACAAAAACTTAATTACCGATATTGGAACGCTGTATGTATATAATCCTCAAAAATCCATTCCGAGTGGTTTGTAAAGGTGGCAAAAAAGTCTCAACCTGTTGACAAATATGTTAAAATATCAGATAGTTATGCTTCATTCATGGTATACTCTGGACATACGTAGCAATTAATCGAAACACAAAGTTTTCCAAGTATGAGTTTTTTTTCGAGAAAAATCGCTATTGACCTCGGCACCACATACACCCTCGTGCATTTACCGGGGAAAGGCATTGTGATCAATGAACCTTCTGTTGTGGCAATTTCAAAAATTGATAAAAAGGTACTAGCCGTTGGCAATGAAGCAAAAGAAATGCTCGGTCGCACTCCGGACACCATCGTGGCATTACGTCCTTTAAAAGATGGTGTTATAGCTGATTACAAAACTACTGAGGCAATGCTACGCTATTTTATTAATAAAGCACTTGGAGGAACCCGTTTTTTTAGACCAGAGGTTATGATTGCTGTCCCTGCAGGTATTACCTCAACCGAGCGACGTGCCGTTATAGAGGCAACCTTACAAGCAAGCGCAAAGGCGGCATATATTATCAAAGAACCTATAGCCGCAGCAATTGGGGCGAATATTCCAATAGGGTCCGCCTCAGGACATATGATTATTGACATAGGAGGTGGAACATCCGAAATAGCCGTTATTTCACTGGGGGGTATTGTAGCGAACACAAGCGCACGCATAGGAGGGAATAAGTTTGACTATGCAATCCAAGAATATACAAAAAAGAAATATGGCTTGGCAATAGGGGAGCGCACCGCTGAAGATATTAAAATTGCCATAGGATCAGCACTGCCGATTGATGAGCCTATGACTATGAACGTGCGAGGTCGAGATATGCTTACTGGACTTCCGCGCACGATAATTGTTGATTCCAACGACATTGTCGCCGCCATCCAAGACGAGCTTGCGGGTATTATACAAGCCGTTAAATCGGTTTTACAGGAAACTCCACCCGAGTTGTCTGCGGACGTAATTGACAAAGGTATGGTTTTTTCTGGCGGTGGCGCTCTTTTACGGAATATAGATAAGCTTATAACCCAAGAAACTGGTGTGCAGTCTTACATTGCAGATGAACCGCTCTTATGCGTTGCTAAAGGGACAGGCATAGCATTAGAAAACCTAGAATCATATAAACGAAGTTTGCTTTTCTCAAGCTAATGGTAATTGGTATTGATGCATCACAAGCAAATAAAAAAGAGCGGACCGGAACAGAATGGTACGCCTTTTATATTTTACGAGAATGGATACTAACAAATGCTTTTTCTGAGCATGAGGTTTGGTTATACATACAAATGCCATTATGCGATGACCTTCCGGCGCTACCAAAAAACTGGCACGTTCACATTTTAAAATGGCCACCAAAAATCTTTTGGTCTCAAGTACGACTTTCGTGGGAATTTTTATTTTCTAGAATTGATTTACTTTTTGTCCCTGCGCATACCATCCCTCTGATTCATCCAAGAAAAACCGTAACAATTGTGCATGATATCGGATTTGAAACAAATCCTGAATTGTATTCAAAAAAAAGTGTTGTTCAAATAAACTCATGGATTATACAAATTCTTATTTCTTTTTTTGTTAGAATCTTTACTCTGGGAAAATATGGAGCAAACGAACTCGACTATCAACGTTTTGGTTTACGTTTTGCTATAGCCCATACAACACTAATATTTACAGTTTCTCAATTTACAAAAAATGAAATTAGAAAAAAATTTGATAAACATCCTTCACTTGTTGTCGCATACAATGGAATACTTCATAAAGAATTCTACCACCCTTTTTCTAAAAAGTTAACTGCCTTGGTAAAAGAAAAATATTCCTTACAAAAACCATACATCCTTTCAGTTGGAAGAATTGAAAAAAAGAAAAATTCTCTCGAATTAGCCAAAATATTTAAACAACTTACAGAACAAGAAGTAGATTCTAATCTTGAACTTGTATATGTCGGTGGGGAAGGATTTGAATCCGATCAAGTTCATAACTATGTTAGTGCTCACAAATTAGAGCACCGCGTAAGGTTTCTTGGATGGGTGCCACAAAAAGACTTAGCGCCATTGCTTTCCGGTGCTTCATTATTCGCTTTTTTCTCTGCGTACGAAGGATTCGGCGTCCCCTTGCTCCAGGCCTTAGCAGTCGGAGCTCCGGTTGTTGCAAGCAATTTAGAGGTGTTCAGAGAGATAGCTGATAATTGCGCTACGTACTGCGACCCCCATGAAACAAAAGAAACTTCTGTTATTTGCCAAAAGATATTAGAAAACGCGCAACGTGAAACGGTTTCAAAATGTGCCGAACTAACGCATCGCTTTACGTGGGAGATAACAGCGAATATAATAAAAAAGAATTTAGAGTCAATTCTTGCAAAAAACTAGCTAAAATGGTATAGTTTTGCGTATCTCTTATGATAGCATTCAAACTAAAAAGGCTCCCAGGAACTTATCAGAATATCGTAGATTTAATACTTTCGGCAGAATCACGAGGGCTTCTTCCTAACTCCTTACTGTTCTATGGTCCGCAAGAAACAAGCACCGAATTCATTATTCGATCTTTGACAGAAAAGTTTCTTAATTCAAAAAAAATAGATCTACACCCAGACAAAATACTTCTCAAAGGTGAAGAAGCGAATCAAATTGGTATTAAAGATGCCCGATTCTTTCTAGACGCGTTTTCATCAACACCATTAATAGCAAAGAATAAAATCGGCATAATTCCGCATGCGGAAAGATTAACCACTCAATCACAAAACGCTTTACTTAAAATTCTTGAGGAGCCTCCTGAACACAGTCTACTTATTCTTGTTTCAGATACACAACATTCGCTTTTACGAACAATTCGTTCAAGGGTAACAAAAATTTTCGTACCTACTTTAGACCAAAGCTCTTACAGTCGTTTTTTGCAAGACAATGATATTGTTCCTGTATCAAAAACCTTTCAATCATATTGTTCTGGTAGAATAGAACGCACCATCAAAATGAACGACAAAGAAAGGGTCGCGGTGGGGACGTACGCGCACGAAATGTATCTCACGATCCGCAATAATCCCTACAATATTTTTAAATACTCCCAAACAAAAGACTTAAAACAGTTTTCAATAGAGGCGTGCTTGCCATATTTAATACAATTTGCGCATGATGATATTGCCAAAAATCCTTCCCCGTTTATTCAATCTTTGCTGACGGTGCTACTACTTTCTCAAAAAACCAATCTTAAAAAAAATATAGTATTAGAAATAGAAAACGTATGCGTCCAACGCTCATAAAAACAGCTATTATTTTACCCCTTTTCGCAATCTTTGTTTCAGCGTGCAGTTTAAACATTCAACAACCTCAAGACGCCGGGATTTTTTATTCAAAAGACTCAGGTCAAACTTGGGAACAACGAACATTTGTAGATAAAGGAAAGAAAGCAGATGTGACAATTTCATCCATTGATGTCCATGATTTTATTTTTCACCCTACGGAAGAAAACATAATGTACGCTTCAACAGCGGCTGGCATTTATAAAACAACCGATAAAGGAGTCCAATGGAAAATAACCCAACTACAAAATAACTTATATTCAGACTTTATTATCGACCCTCAGGCTCCAAGTATTCAATATGCTGCTTTAGCCGGCAAAATAGTAAAAACAACAACCGATGATGCGTCGTGGGTGCAGGTCTATGTTGAGCGGCCTGGTGTAGCGATAACATCGCTCGCATTAAACCCAAGTGCAACAAATATTATTTGGGCTTCAACAAGCGCAAAAGGTATTTTGAAAAGTGAGGATTTCGGTAACACGTGGACTCTTGTCGCGGAATTAAAAGACGTTGTAAAAAAAATTATTATACCCAAAGAAAACCCTTCAATTATATATGGCATTCTTATAACAAACGGATTCATAAAATCAACTAATAGTGGCGCAACCTGGGATGAAGATATTACTAAATCGCTTGATGCTTTTCAAGGAGCAAAACCTATTCGTTCTTTCCATATAAGAGAAAAAACAGCGGGCGATATTATTACCACTTCAAACTATGGCATATTACGAAGCACAAATGGAGGGGAAAGCTGGCAGCCTCTTCCTACTGTTGTACCGTTTAAAACGCAACCTATTAATGATGCGCTCATAAGTCCCGCAAACGTAAATAATATTTACTTTACAGCTGGAAACACCTTTTACAAATCAGTCGATGGGGGGGGTAGTTGGCAAACATTAAAATCACTTCCAACATCACAAAACATTGCGCTCATTCGAATAAATCCAAACAATTATTCGGATATGTTTGCTGGAATTATTAAAATAACAAAATAGTATGGACGAAATATCTTTAAATAAACCTATTGAATATTTACAGCAGGAACTATCATCTATTCGTTCGGGGAGGGCAACGCCTGCCCTTGTAGAGCATCTTATGGTGGATGTATATGAATCGAAAAGTTCTTTAAAAGAACTTGCGAGTATTACAGCTCCGGAACCCCAATCACTTCTTATCCAACCATGGGACGCAAATATAATTAAGAATATAGAGCATACAATACGTCAATCGTCTATTGGTATTGAACCAATTAACGACGGAAGAGTTATTCGTATAATAATCCCACCACTTACTGAGGAACGGAGAAATGAGTTTATAAAAGTTATTAAACAAAAAGCAGAAGAAGCTCGCGTTGCTCTTCGAAATGTTCGAGAAAAAGAAATGAAAGAAATTAAGAAATCACAAACTGCCAGTGAAATTTCTGAAGATGAATCTAAGATAATGCAAAAAGAAATTCAAGGCCAGATCGATACTGCCATAAAAAGAGTTGACGAAATAGTTGAGCGGAAAGAAAAAGAAATGCAAGTTTCATAATTATGATTGTTACAATACTCATTTTTGTTGCAGTAATCGCAGTAATTATTTTAATACATGAATTTGGTCACTTTATTACCGCGCGCATGTTTGGCGTATCAGTAGAAGAAGTGGGAATAGGTTTTCCGCCTCGCTTGACTGGTTTCCAAACAAAAAAAAGATTTTACTCAATTAATGCGATTCCGGCAGGCGGCTTTGTCAAATTAAAGGGAGAGCAGGGAGACCACGCAAATGATACCGATAGTTTTTCACATAAAAAACCTTGGAAAAGATCAATTATTCTCATTGCTGGAGTTACCATGAATGTTGTTTTAGCAATAGTCATTCTATCTGTCGGATACATGATTGGACTCCCTAAAGCCATAGAAACTGACCTTGGAAAGCACGCAACCGTTTCCAACCAACACATCCAAATTGTAGACGTCCAAAAAGACAGCCCCGCAGAGGCAGCGGGATTACAGGCGGGGGATATTATAACTTCCTTGAATGGTTCGCACCCGACACAGACCGAGGATATTAAAAGCATAACTCAATCAAATTTAGATACAGAGTTACGTATAACGTACACTAGGGAAGAGCGGGAATTTACAACAGGTGTAATTCCAAAAATTCTAAATGCAGTCCCCGACAGGCCAACTATTGGTATTGTAACGGTAGCGGCTGGTGATGTCTCATATCCATTTTTTGTCGCCATTTGGATGGGTATTAAAGA
>Ga0066637_10001135_pt1 | contig 17001 bp, 14 predicted proteins | sample CryGeyCG2014_020_FD_62737 | JGI IMG/M metagenome (GOLD analysis project Ga0066637, IMG submission 62737) | Groundwater microbial communities from aquifer - Crystal Geyser CG08_land_8/20/14_0.20 | ecosystem: Environmental > Aquatic > Deep subsurface > Groundwater | place: USA: Utah: Grand County...
GCCTCGCCAGAAATAACTTATCAAGTGACGCTGGATTACATTGATAAAATCAGCCAAAACCCCGCCCTGGCTCAAAACGAAGAATTCTATAGTGTAGCCTCGGCAGAATTATTAAAAACAATTACTCGCTCGCCAAATCAACCCAGAAGTTATATCGCCTTGGCTTGGTTGGATCTTTATTTTTCCGGCCGGCACTCGGAGAGAATCAATGAAGCGATAGATTTGGGTAATAAAATTATAAAACTTAGCCCTATTAAAAAAGATGCGTACCTGATCTTGGTGGCGGGTGACGCCTTAAGCAACCAGCCGCAAAAAGCCGAAGAAATAATTTCACAAGCCAGCGCGATTGATGTTAAAATGGGGAAGGAAGTTAGGGCTTACTTAGAAAGATTAAAGTAATTTTATTTTTTAATTTATTCGAGTTAGAGTTAATAAGAAAATAATCTTTTAATGACAAAATCCAAATGACGAATGACTAATCAATGACTAAGTCCTAAGTCTAAGGAATTCATTTTGACATTTGGATTTGGGATTTTATTTGTCATTGGAAATTGGAAATTTGTCATTTTATCGCTATGTCCAAACCCACAACCAATCATCAGTCTTCCTGGCTCATTAGCTTGATAAAGTACGGCCTCTTCGCCTCTTTATTCATGCCTCTAATCGTTAGCGGTAAATTTATCTTCCCCTATATTTTTCCCAAGCAGATGTTTTTTCAAATCATTATCGAAATTATTTTTGCTTTATATCTCTATTTAATTTTTGTCGACCCGCGCTATCGTCCACGCTCTTCCTGGCTCTGGCGGGGGATTTTAATCTACTTTGGCGTCATGGTCTTATCTGCCATTTTTGGTGTCAACACCTATCATAGCTTTTGGTCAAATTACGAGCGTATGGCCGGCGTTATTTCAATCTTGCATTATGTCGGCTTTCTGTTTTTAGCTGCTAATATTTTTAAAACTAAGGAAGAATGGTATTCTTTTTTTGACGTTGCAATTATTGCCAGTTTTTTGGAAGCGCTTTATGGTCTGGGTCAAGCGCTGAATATCTTCACAAGCTCAGGCGGTGCGCGTCTTGATGGCACCATTGGCAATGCTTCATTCTTGGCCGGCTATATGTTAATCAACGCCTTTTTTGCCCTGTGGTTGTTTTTAGAGAAGAGATCAATTGGCTGGCGGAGTTTTTACGGTGCAGTGATTTTATTGAATTTGTTTGTCATGTATCAAACGGAAACTCGCGGTGCCGTTTTGGCTTTTATTATTGGTGTCTTTGCGATGTTTCTGTTTTTTATTTTTGCTCGGCAAAAAGACTTAGCCCAATTGCCATTTTCTCGTCCGGAACGATTAAAAAAATACGCCATCGGCCTTTTCGTTTTTCTTTCTTTGGTTGGTGGCATAATCTGGCTAAATCGTGACTCTGCTTTTGTTAAAAGTAGCCCAACTTTAAACCGAGTAACCCACATTACTTTTACCGAAACAACTGCCCAAACGCGCTTATTAGCTTGGCAGATGAGCTGGCAGGGATTTTTAGAAAAACCAATTTTTGGTTGGGGTCCGGAAAATTATTATGTCGTTTTTAACAAGTTTTATAATCCCGATCTTTATCCAACTGAATCATGGTTTGACCGTTCGCACAACGCGTATCTAGATATTTTAGTCAATACGGGTCTGGCGGGAGCGGCGGCTTATCTTTTTTGTGTGGCTCTGGCCTTTTGGTTTCTCTGGCAAGCCTGGAAGAAAGAGAGAATAAAATATTTTGAGATGGCAATTTTTATGGTGATCTTGATCGCTTACGGTATCCAGAATGTTTTTCTTTTCGATACCCAAGTAACCTTACTTCTGATTTATTTCATTCTATCTTTTATTGTTTTTCTAAGCTTTAGAGCGGATGAATCAGCTGTCCTGGCAAAACCAGACAAGCCAAATTTTTTGTTTGTTGGCTTGTTAATCTTTATAGTATTTTTTTCTTGCTACGTTTTTAATCTAAAACCGGCTTCGGCTAGTCTAACCGGCATAAGCGCTTTGACCTATCTTCAAACAGGCAAGATTGCCGAGGCGGTAACAAGATTTAAAGACGCTTACGCCATTGGCACTTTTGGCTTGCCGGAAGTCGCCATGCGCGCCCAGGACGCGGCCATCCAGCTGATTCAAAACCAAAGTGTCCCGGCAGAAGTGAGAAATCAGTTCGTGGCATTGGCGGTTGATGGCATGAAGCGCGCCTTGGAAAGGGAACCGCTGAACGCTCGCTTTATGATGATCCTGTCCAGCGTTTATTTGTCAGCAGCTTCTCCAGATAATTCTTATTTGGCCGAGGCGGATAATTTGTTGCAAAAAGCGCTGGAATTAAGTTCGACTAGGCAGGAACTTTATTTTTATATTGGCCAAGCGCGGATGTTTCAAAACCGGCCGGAGGACGCGTTGGCAATGTTCAAGAAAGCAGTGGAATTAAATGATACAGTTGCTCTCTCTCACTGGAATTACGGTATTATCGCCATTGGCGTTGGCCAGAAAGGATTGGGATCATCGGAAATCGCTAAGGCCAGAGACTTAGGCCATTCTTTTGGGGCGGATGATATTAATCAGCTGATCAAGGCTTATGTCAGAACTAATGATACGGCCAACGTGATTGCGCTGTATCGGGAATGGATCGCGCTGACGCCAAATAGCGCCGCGCCTTTAGCGGGGTTGGCCGCGGTAATGGCGCAGTCTGGGGATAAGCTAAAAGCTAGAGATCTGGCCTTGCAGGCGGCGGCGATTGATCCCAGTTATAAGGACCAGGCTGACAAATTCATCAAAGAACTAGGCTTTTAAAAAAGATTGTTATTATTAACTGATTTACTTTTATAAAAAATACTACTATACTATAGAGTATAATAGTATTTTTTTGTTAAATTAAGAAAAATTAAGAATGGCTAAATTTACCAAGGTATCAAAATTAAGCAAGGATGAACAGGAAAAATTACTAGTTTATTTTTGTCGGGCGCTCGTGCAATTGAAAAAACCGATTGAAGCCGCGCAATTTATGAAAGACATCCTATCGGCACAGGAAGCGGAGATGCTAGCCAAGAGACTAAAGGTGGCGGAAATGTTATTGGCGGGTAGCGTCTATTCAGATATCTCGGCGGCTCTAAAAGTTAGCCCCATAACTATTGCTCGGGTCAGCGAGTGGTTAAAGCTTTCGGGCGAGGGATATAGGATGGTGCTAAAAAGGATTCCTGAAAATAAGTCGGGCGAAGTTGGCTTTGATTTTGAAAAGTCGTTCAATCCTTTGTTATGGCGTAATATAAAAAAACGCTACCCGATATATTTTTGGCCGCAGCTGTTATTGGAGGAAATCGTAAGGAGCGCGAAAGAGGGAGAAAAGGAAAGGTTGAGAGTAATTTTGGGGAAAATGGATCAAAAGCGGGGATTGTTTAAGAGGTTAGATAGGTTGCTAAGTCAAAAACCCGTTATGGCGAAAAGACATTAAAATACTACTATACTCTATAGTATAGTAGTATTTTAATGTAACAGATTTTAATTTTAGGCTGGCTTAATATTCGTCTAGAATTTTGGGGGAGAGAATGAATGAAACAGGCCGGTCAGTTTTCTAGATATATTTTTTCCGTGGCCGCCACCATTTTGGCCAAAGAGAAATCTTGGATCTTTTGTTGCGAGGCCGCCGCGAATTTTTGGCCCAGCGCCGGGTTATTGATCAATTCCAGGATCTTTTTGGCCAGATTATCAACGTCGCGCGGGAAAAGCAAAAAACCGTTGATATTGTTGGTTATCATTTCCGGGATGCCGCCGACATGAGAGGCAACGATCGGCAGGTCCGCGGCCAGAGCTTCCAGCACCGAGTAGCCGAAGCCCTCTTTCAAGGACGGCTGGACATAAAGCTGGAAAGCTTTCAGGTATTTGATGGCGTCGGCTACGGCGCCGGCCAGAACGAATTTATTGTTCAGGTTCCGCGCCGCGATCGCCTCTTCATAGAGTTTTCGTTCCAGACCGTCGCCGATCACCACAAAAATTATTTTTTTATCGGTTCGCTGAAAAACTTTGGCGGCCGCCTCGATGAGGTAGGGCAGGCCTTTATCGGGATAAAAGTTAGCGATAGTGCCAACGAGCATGATCTTGTCTGTTTGGCCGGCCAAAGCTTTAAATAATGGCGCGCTCAAGGCGATTAATTCTTCCCGCGCTTTATCTGCCGGTAAAATTTTAGATAAGATTTCCAGGTCCAAGCCGTTAGCCACCACCGTCAATTTTTCTGCCGGCGCCACTTGGTCTGCCAGCCATATCTTTTTTTCGTTTTGCGAAACACAAATAATTTTGTCTTTCAGTGGGGCGGTTAATTTTTCCACCCAAAGAAAAATCTTCTTTTTTGACGCGGAAAAAGAAGCGCTGAAGGCGGCGCCGTGCGAAGTGTAAATAATTTTAGCTTTTGGCCAAAAAAGGCGCGCGGCCAAGGAGCCCAGCAGCCCTGCCTTGGAGCTGTGCAGATGAATAATGTCCGGCCTTTCTTTTAAGATTAGCCGGCCGATCTCCCAGATTGCCAGAAGATCAAAAAGTGGGTTTACGGCGCGGCGCAGCCAGCGCAGGCGGAAATTTTTGACGTTGACCGAATCCAGCCGTTCGTTAAGCGCGCCCCCGCCATCCGATCCGGCCGCCGCCACGATTTTATAGCGGTATTTTAGCGCTGTGGCCAGGTCCAGAACGTTCTTTTGCGCGCCGCCGAGCTCCGATTGTGTGATAAGGTAGAGGATTTTTCGCATAACTTTAACTTTGACTTTTTGGCTGATTTGAGATAGGATTGTGAGGTAATCTTATTATAAAAACCGATTAAAATCAATGAATAAGAAGATCAGATATCGGTCATTGGTTTTGGGGTTATTGGTAGGGGATTTTTTGGTGCTCGCTTTATCTCTATGGCTGACGCTGTTTTTGCGTTACTGGCAAATTCCGTCAGAAACTTTTTTTATTAAACGCTTGGCGTCTTTTTCTTCGATCTTCGCAGTTTGGCTGCTCATTTTTTACATTGCTGACCTCTATGGTCGTTCGTTCTACCTCTACCGCAAGAACCTGTTGAATCTTTTGTTGGCGGCGCAAGGGGCCAACGGTTTGATCGCGACCGCCTGTTTTTATTTTTTGCCGTATTATGGCATCGCGCCCAAAACGATCCTGTTCATCGATATCGTGGTTTCCTTCACCTTGCTTTTTTTGTGGCGGAACGCGGTCAGGTTCTTACTGAAATTGAACGCCAAAGAGAACCTGGCGTTGGTGGGCTCGGGGCCGGAGCTTAAGGAATTGGCCGTGGAGTTGACACGGAACGAACAATACGGTTTTAAGGTTTCTATTAAAATAGACAGCGCGCGACTGGCTGGCGATTTTGTCGGTTGCGGTAAAAAAATACTGGACGAGGCGTTGGCTAAAGAAAAAAATATTATTTTCGTGATAGAGTCGTTCAAGGACCTGCCTAAAGAAGCCGTGGAATATTTATATGATCTGATGTTCCGAGGCGTTGAATTTTTTAATTTCCAGTCTTTCTACGAAAGTATTTTTCAATACGCGCCTCTGTCTTTGGTCAATGATGAATGGCTTCTGTCCAATATTTCTTCCGGTCGCCAGATTTTTTACGATTTTTTCAAACGCCTGATAGATGTTTTAGCCGCTTTGTTCTTCGGCCTGATCTCTTTGGTCTTTTATCCTTTTATTATTTTAGCCATCAAGCTGGATGATGGTGGACCGGTATTTTTCATAAATTCTCGGGTTGGTCAAAAAAACGAGGTTTTTAGGCAGATCAAATTTCGGACGATGTGCGTTAATGCGGATGCCCGCTGGCTGGATAAAAATGATAAACAGATAACCCGGATCGGCCGGTTTTTACGCCGGACGCGACTGGACGAATTGCCCCAGCTTTGGAATGTGCTCAAGGGCGACATGTCATTTGTGGGGCCGAGGCCCGACTTTACGGAATTCGCTAAAACCTTGGAAGCCGAGATCCCTTATTATAATATCCGCAATTTGATCAAACCGGGTCTAACCGGCTGGGCGCAAATTCAGCAATTACCGCCTCGTTCGGTGGAGGAAACCCATAAGCGCCTAGCCTACGATATTTATTATATTAAAAATCGTTCGCTTTTGTTGGATCTGACCATTATTTTGCAAACCGTCAGGACAGTATTGTCTACGAGCGGAACGTAAGTAAAATTAAAAGTTAAAAAATAAAAATGTAAAATTAGGGTATGCGCTACGCGCATTTATTAATAGGCCGCGTAGTGGCTCATTAATTTTTCATTTTAAAATTTACATTTTAAATTAGCCTATGAAGATTTTTATTACCGGCGCGGCCGGATATGTGGGCGGTATGCTGGCGGAACTTTTCTTAGCGGATGAGCGGGCCAGCCAGGTCGTCGCGCTGGATATGAACGATGCCAGTGCTAAATTTCCCCAAAATAATCCCAAATTTGCCTGGGTGACTTTTAATCTGGGCGATGATGGCTGGCAGGAGGCGATTTTAAAATACGGGAAGCCCGATGTTGTTATCCATTGCGCCTACGTTATCCGGCAGGGCTTTGGCAAAAAACGCGAGTGGCAGAATAAGTGCAACTTAATCGCGGCGGACAAAGTTTTTGATTTCGTTTTTGCCAATAATATCCCGAGGCTTATCCATTTTTCCACGGTGGCTAGCTACGGCGCCCGGAGAGAAAACACGCTTGACCATTGGTTCAATGAAAGTGATGCGTTGCGGGAAGATAAGTATCTTTATGGCGTGGATAAAAAGGTCATTGAGGAAAAGCTGCAAACGGCTTATGTCCGCGCCAAAGCCGAGGCGTCAACTAGCTCGGCCGTCTTGCCGCAAGTGCTGATTGTCCGGCCTTGCGCCATTTCCGGTCCGCGGGGACAGTTTATTTTTAAGCGATTTGGTTTATTGCAAATGGTCAAACAAGGTTTGCCGATCGTGCCGATCACCGGAGCGCAAGCGGCCCGGCAGTATATCCATGAGGATGACGTGGCGGATATTATGTTTTTTATGGCTTTTGGCGGCGTTAAAGAGGATTATGAAATTTTTAATATCGCGCCCAAGGGGTTTTTGTTGCTCAAGGATATGGCTTGTTCCATTGGCAAAAAAACTATCCGTATCCCCAAGTGGCTGGGCCGCTTAGGTTTTGCTTTTTTGTGGTATGTTTTTCGAGGCCGTTTTCCGACCGTGCCGGCCGGAATAAATTCCTATACTTATCCTATTATCGCGGATGGCTCAAAGATCACGCGTCAGGGCTTTCAGTATCAATTCAGCGTTGACGACGCCCTCAAGGCGGAGCAGGGGCGTTACGCCCAGCAGGCTAAAGAACTGATCGGGCGTTGATTAGTCTGATATTTAAGCCGATCCCGAAGTAAAATCGGGGTCGGTTTTTATTTCTGATGGTTGGAGGGTTTCGTTGACAATTCCGGGTTTATTTTATAATATAGGAAATCCGGAGAATAATTTTTTATAAACAAGGAACAGGACTATGTCTAAAAAGATCGGTTTTATCGGCCAGGGCTGGATAGGCAAAAGCTACGCTGACGATTTTGAGCGGCGTGGTTTTGAGGTTATCCGGTATGCTTTGGAGGAGCCTTATATAAAAAATGGCCAGGGCATTGGTGAATGCGACATCGTTTTTATCGCCGTGCCCACGCCCACAACGCCTCGCGGTTTTGATGACGGGATTTTGCAACAGGTTATTGGGATGGTTGGCTCGGGAAAAATCGCGGTGATCAAATCAACCGTTTTGCCGGGCACGACCGCCAAACTTCAGGCCGCTAACCCCGGAATTTTTGTTTTGCATTCGCCGGAATTTTTGACCGAGGCCACGGCCGCGCACGACAGCGCCAATCCCCAACGTAATATTATTGGTATTCCAATTGATAACATCGAGTATCGCCGCAAGGCTCAGGAGGTAATGGAAATTTTGCCTTATGCTCCATATATCCTAGTTTGTTCTTCAATGGAAGCGGAACTGATAAAATATGGCGGTAACAACTGGTTCTATTTTAAAGTGGTTTTTATTAATTTACTCTACGATTTAGCGACCAGGTTGGGCGTTCGCTGGGAGGTGATCAGGGATGCGATGGCAGCTGATTGGCGCATTGGCCGGACACACCTGGACCCTATCCATAAAAGCGGCCGGGGAGCGGGCGGGCATTGTTTTATCAAAGATTTTGCCGCCTTTCATCAGCTTTATGAAACTTTAGTCGGCGATCCGTTGGGGCTGGAAGTGTTGGCCAGCCTGAAAAATAAAAATATTGGTTTGCTTTTATCCAGTCAAAAAGACCTGGATCTGTTGGCTGGCGTCTACGGCGAAGAAGTATTGGCTGGCCGACCACCGGCTGAGCCAGAAAAAAATAGCCCGGGGACATCCTTACGGAAAAACCGAGCCCGTTGTTTAGTGACCGGCGGGGCGGGTTTTATTGGTTCCAATTTAGTGGATGAATTGATTGGTCGGGGCAATGAAGTCGTGGTAATTGATAATTTGTCGCTGGGCAATAAAGAAAATCTTCATCCCGCCGCCCAGTTCCATGAATTGGATATCCGGGATCTCGAAAAAATTAAACCGTTGTTTGAGGGCATTGATTATGTTTTTCATCTGGCTGCCCGGCCCCGGGTTCAGCCGTCAATTATTGATCCGGTGGGGGCGCACGACATCAATCTTAATGGCACCTTGAATGTTTTGATGGCCAGCCGCGACGCTAAAGTAAAAAAATTTATTTACAGTTCTTCTTCTTCCGTTTATGGCCATCAGGAGCAGATGCCGTTGCGGGAAAATATGGCGCTAAATCCCGTCAGCCCTTACGCCTTGCAAAAATATATGGGCGAGCAATATTGTCGCCTGTTCACTCAAATTTATGGCTTACCGACAGTTTGTTTGCGGTATTTCAGCGTTTTTGGCCAGCGCCAGCGCCTAGAAGGCGCTTACTGTTTGGTTCTGGGCATATTTATGAAACAGCGTTTGAATGGCGAGCCGCTGACGGTGCGCGGGGATGGCACTAACCGGCGCGCTTTTACCAGCGTGGTTGACGTGGTGCGGGCTAATATTTTGGCCGCCAATAGCCAGAAGGTCGGCCGGGGCGAGGCCATCAATATCGGTCATAACCGCAGCCACAGCATTAATGAGATCGCTGAAATGATCGGCGGAGCGAAAGTTTATGTTCCGCCAGTAGTTGAACCGCGCGAAACCCTGGCGGATTATTCTTTGGCTCAAGAGCTTTTAGGGTGGGAGCCGACAGTTAATTTACAGGATTGGCTGAAAGAGTATAAGAGAGAGATGGGTTTAGAATAAAATAGAAAATTAGAGTAAAAAACAGGCTAAGCGATAGCCCGTTTTTTATTTGATTTTCCGCTTTTTTTATGCGATAATGAAGCAAACAAAAAAGCATGAAAAAAGTGCTAATTTTTTCTACTGCTTATCTCCCCTTGATCGGCGGCGCCGAGGTAGCTGTGAAGGAGATCACTAACCGCCTTGGCGGCGATTTTTCCGCCCAAGGCGGCCCAGCCCCTGGCTGGGAGTTTGATTTTATTTGTGCGCGGATAAAAAAAGAGTTATCCAAACAGGAAAAAGTTGGTCAGGTAACTGTGTATCGGGTAGGTTGGGGTTGGGGGAAAATTGATAAATTATTGTTGCCTTGGCGCGGCGCGGCGCTGGCCACCAAATTGCACGCTAAACAGCCGTATACTCTGGTTTGGGCGGTTATGGCTTCTTTTGGCGGTTTTGCCGCAATGTTTTTCAAAAAGAAAAATCCGACCGCGCCGTTTTTATTGACGCTGCAGGAAGGCGACCCGCTGGATTATATTAAAAAACGGGTGGGAATTTTTAGCGGCTGGTTTAAGCAGATCTTTACGCGGGCGGATCATATCCAGGCCATCAGCCGATTTTTGGCTGAATGGGCCAAAGACATGGGCGCCAAATGTCCTGTTGACGTTGTGCCAAACGGCGTGGATATAAATAAATTTCAGCCTCCCCAGATCAATAAACAAGATTTAAGGTCAAGGCTAGGCATAATCGCTCAAGAAAAAGTCATTATCACGGTTTCTCGGTTGGTGAATAAGAATGGCATCGGTGATCTGATAGAAGCAGTCGGTCGGTTAACGGTTAGTAGTAAACAGTTAACGGTAAAATTGTTAGTTTTAGGAACGGGGCCGTTAGAAGAAAATTTAAAAAGAGAAGTTGATGATTTAAAGTTAAAAAATAAAGTTCTATTTTTGGGGAATATACCTAATGAGCAAGTACCGCAATATTTGGCGATTGCCGATGTTTTTGTTCGTCCGTCGCTGTCAGAGGGCTTAGGCAATGTTTTCTTGGAAGCGATGGCGGTCGGCGTGCCAATCATTGGCACGCGCGTTGGCGGGATCCCAGATTTTTTACGGGATGGTGAAACTGGTTTATTCTGTGAAACCAATAATCCTCAAAGCATCGCTGATAAAATAAATATTTTATTTTCTAATGAAGCGTTGCGACAGAAATTGATAGTCAATGGTCGGAAGTTAGTCGAGGAAAAATATGATTGGGATAAGATCGCTGTGTGGATGAGAAGTATTTTTGACAGTTTAACGATATGATGGATTTTTTTTTGTTCAAATTAAAAAAAGGGAGAGGATCGTGAGATATATCATTTCCGGCGGCACGGCGACCGGGGCTAACCTGGCCTTGCTTTATGTTTTGACCGATTGGCTGGGCCTTTGGTATCTGATCTCGGCGGTTTTAGCTTTTATCGGGGGTTTTTTTACCAGTTTCTTTTTGCACAAGTTATGGACTTTTCAAGATAACAGCCGCGAGCAAACCAAACGTCAAATGATGATTTTTTTATTGCTTGCCGTAACTAATCTGATAAACAACACGCTTCTAATATACGTGCTGGTGGATATTTTTAAGGTCTGGTATCTGTTATCACAAGCCATAATTGCCGTTCTGATCGCTGTTTGGAATTATAACGCCTTTAGGATCTTTGTTTTTAAACAGGCGAAGTTAGCCAAAGTAATCAATGAATAATCAAGAAAAAAATAAAATCAGAATTTTGATCGCCACGGGCATCTACCCGCCGGACGTTGGCGGGCCGGCCACTTTATTAACTGAACTGCCGCAGTCTTTGATAAAAAGGGGATTTGGTGTCAAAGTCATAACTTATTCAGACGCGGGCTCAACGGAGCAGGATCGGCGGGAAAAAATAGTTTATCGGATAAGTCGCCGACAGTGCTCAACTTGCCGGCAGGCAAAATATTTTTGGCAAATGCTGAGGCTGGCTTTTTGGGCTGACCTTATTTACGCGACAGATACTTATAGCGTTGGGTATTTTGCTTATTTGATAAAGAAATTCACCGGCAAAAAATATATTTTGCGTTTTGCCGGTGATAGCGCTTGGGAAACTGCGGTGGCGAACAACTGGACGCAAGATTATATCGTGGATTTTCAGAAAAAAAAATATAATCTCGCGATAGAAAAAATGAAGCAACGGCGCGCTAAGATCTTGATCAACGCGGAGAGGGTGATCGCAGTCAGTAATTTTATCGCCGGCCTGGCTAAGTTGATTGGTGTGGCGGAGAATAAGATCAGGGTAATTTATAACGCGGTGGATTTCTTCGGCCAGGCGCCGGATAAAAATAGGCCGGCGACGCCCGTTTTGGTCTATTCCGGGAGGCTGATGCCCTGGAAGGGACTGGAGATGATGTTGCGCGTATTGGCGAGGCTGAAAACCCGTTGGCCGGAGATAATTTTTGAGATATTGGGTGACGGTCCGGAAGGGGAACGGCTGAAAGAATTAGCGCGTAAATTGGGGATAGAGAATAATGTTGAATTTCGCGGCCGGATAAGCGAACCGGCCACGCATGATTTTTTTGCGCGTTCCACGGTCTTCGTTTTGAACACCAACTACGAAGGTTTGCCGCATTCCATACTTAACGCCATGGCTTGCGGTTTGCCGGTAATAACGACGCCGGTTGGCGGAAACCCGGAAGTGGTGCAAGGCGGTGTTAATGGCTTGCTGGCGCCGTATAATGATGAGAGCGCGTGGCAAGAAGCGATTGAGCGTTTGTTGGTTGATGAGGCGCTGCAGCAAAAATTTATTGAGAACGGCAAGAAAACTTTGGAGAATTTTAGATGGGAAAAATTGGTGGATGAAACGGTGGCAGCCATAAATAGCCTCGTATAAATCCCAATAACCAAATCTCAATGTCAAATAAAATTCCAATTCCCAATGACAAAAAATACGATCTTTTGGAAAGAACCTCTGTGCTAGGTGAAAATATCATTGAATTTGCTCGGTCAATAAAAAAAGATGAAGTGACGAGGCCTTTAGTTAGTCAAATAGTCAGATCTGGGACCAGTATCGGAGCAAACTATATGGAAGCAGACGCTGGTGAATCAAAAAAAGATTTTAAACATAAGCTTGCTATTTCTCGAAAAGAGGCTAAAGAAACAATGCATTGGTTAAGGATGATTGCTAAGGCCTGTCCCGTAAACCAAGCGGATTGCCGTAATCTATGGAAGGAATGCCAGCAACTCGTTTTCATTTTTTCATCAATCATTAATAAATCCAAGTAATTTATTAAATATTGAGATTTGAGATTTTATTGGAAATTTGAAATTGGGATTTGAAAGTTAATATTATGTCTAAGATTTTACTGATCAACCCGCCTTTTAATATCGCCAAGGCCAGCTACGGCACTTCGCTGGCAGTCGGGCTTTTGAATATCGCTTCTTATCTGGACAGCCGCGGCGTACCGGTTGAGATCATTGATTGCGCCAGACAATCAAATTATCTTGAGCGTCTGAAATCGGAGGTGCCGAATTGCGATTTCGCGGCTTTGGCGGTCATGACCATGCAAGTGGGCCAGGCGTTAAAGGTTTCCAAGTTGATTAAAGAAATAAATCCGGTCTGTAAAATAATCTGGGGCGGAGCGCACCCGACATTTTTTCCAGAGCAGACCGTAAAAAGCAGCCTGATCGATATTGTTTGCGTGGGCGAAGGAGAGGAAACTATTTTAGAAATTACCAGCGGTAAAGATTTAAAAAACATAGATGGCATTGTTTACAAAGAAAAAGGTATAACCGTGGTCAATAAGGTCAGGGCCTTGCATAATCCCGCGAGCCTGCCTTTATTTAATTGGGACTTAGTGTCCAGGGAGATTTTGGAGCGGATACAGCTAATTCCTTCTTTGACTTCCCGGGGCTGTCCGCACCGTTGTACCTTTTGTATTAACGCGATCCTGAAAAATTCCTGGCGGCCAAGGACCGCCGAGCAAGTGTTGGCGGATTTGCGGATAATCAAAGCTAAGCCGTATTTTGCCGGCAAGCCATTGCGGTTTTGGGATGAAAATTTTTTCGTGGACATGGAGCGTGCCAAAGCCATAATCAACGGCATGATAAAAAATGACCTCATCGTTCCGTGGGAGACGACTGCGCGCGCCAATTATATCAGGGAAGGAATGATCGATGATGCGTTCATGGCTAAATTAAAACAAAGCGGCTGTTATTTATTATCTTTTGGCGCCGAATCCGGCTGTCCGCGGCTTCTCAAAAAGATGAAAAAAGATATTAACCCTGAAGACGTGATAAATTCAGCGAAAATGGCGCTCCAGCGCGACATTATTCCGCAGTATTCTTTTATGATCGGTCTGCCCGGCGAGACGCGGCCGGAAATGATGGAAACCCTGGATTTAATTGACAAACTGGTAAAGTTGAGTCCTAGGATCCAGATCTTGGGTCCGCAGGCGTTCCGGCCTTATCCGGGCTCGGAATTGTATGATGAGTGCGTGGCTAGTGGTTGGCGAGCGCCCCAATCTTTAGAGGAGTGGGCGGATTTATCGGCCAACGAGATTAACTATTTGTCAGTGAAGAATTTTCCTTGGGTAAAAAAAGAAGATCGGGATTTTGTGGAATCAATGGAGGCCTATGTTCGGTTTGGCGCGCACAGCGTCAAATCGGCGTTGGGTTCGTCGGTGCGCGCGCAAAAATGGTTGAAACTTGGTTTTATCTTGGTGTGCCAGGTGCGCTGGAAATTAAAATTTTTTGCCTGGCCCATTGAATACAAGATCGCTAAAAAATTTGTCGCGCATTGATTATTTAAATAAAAGTAATTTATTAGGTCTATAAATTTATGAAAAACCGAACTTTGTATTTTGGCGATAATTTGGAAATTCTCCGGAAAAAGATTCCGGACAAAACTTTTGATCTGATCTATCTTGACCCGCCGTTTAATTCCAACCGCAATTACAATGTGCTTTTTAAGGAGGGCTTGCAAGATAGTCCGGCGCAGGTGCAAGCGTTTGAAGACTCTTGGCATTGGAACGAAGACTCAAAACATACTTTTGATCATTTAGTCACCAAAAGCACCGGTGATATTTCCAATTTAATGCAGGCCTTGGAAAAAATGATCGGCCACAACGATATGCTGGCTTATTTGACGATGATGACAGTGCGGCTAATTGAATTACATCGGGTTTTGAAAAATACCGGTAGCATATATTTGCATTGCGACCCGACCGCCAGTCATTATTTAAAGATTATTTTAGACGCAATTTTTGATAAAAAGAATTTTAGAAATGAAATAGTTTGGACTTACAGACGCTGGCCATCCAAATCAAAATTATTTCAAACGATGCACGATATAGTTCTTTTTTATGTGAAAGATGCAAATAAGGATTATACTTTTAATACTATATACCAACCATTAGCCGATATAACTTTAAAAATACATAAAGGCAAGAAACAAAAAGCGACATTTATTGATGGTAAAAGATTATCAAGAGACCAGAAAGAAGAATCCGCTGGGACACCCATACCTGATTATTGGTATATACCGGCGATAGCAGGTAATGCAAAAGAAAGATTGGGTTACCCGACACAAAAACCAGAAGAATTGTTAGAAAGAATTATTAAAGTCAGCTCAAAAGAAGGCGACTTGATTTTGGACCCGTTTTGCGGATGCGGCACAACGGTTTCCGTGGCGGAGCGGCTAAAAAGAAACTGGGTCGGTATTGATATAACAACTTTAGCGATAAATTTGATTAAACGGCGTTTGCGCGACCAATTTGGGCTGGGAGTAAAACAAATAATTACCGACGGCTTGCCGACTGATTTGGCCGCGGCCAAGGAAATGTTTACCAAAGACGCTTTTCAGTTTGAGTATTGGGCGCTGGACTTGATAAATGCGATGCCCGGCCCGAGCAAAAGCAAAGAGAATATGCGCGGGGCGGACAAGGGGATTGACGGAATAGTCACTTTTTACAAAGGCGCGACCAACGGAAAAACGGAATACGGAAAAGCCATTGTCCAGGTTAAAGGCGGGGCAACGCACAGAAACGACATTGCGACGTTGAAAGGAGACGTTGAACGCGAAAAGGCCGATTGCGGAATTTTTATCACGCTTGAAGCGCCAACCAAGCCGATGATTCAGGAGGCGGTGGACGCGGGCAGTTTTAGCGTTATGTTCAGCGATAAATTTGAGTTTCCGAAAATTCAGACCCTAACGGTTGAGGAATTACTGAAGGGCAAGCAACCGAATTTGCCGTATGGTTTAGTTAAAAATTATCACAAAGAGGCGAAAGCGGTAGAGGAAGACAATAATATTAGACAAAACAATTTGAACATTTAGAAGGTTATATGACTGCAACAATAATGGATGTTATTATAATAATTTCCGCTATTTCCGCCACTGTTGGTGCTGTTTACTCGTATAAAACATTTTGGGTGGCCAAAAGCCCTAAAATTGTTATTGAAACACCATTCAATAATTCTCTAGAAATTCGTAATATAGGTACCGATATCGCAAAAAATATACAAGAAAAAAGTGATCTATTAAAGGACTTACCGGATGAGCTGTGGAATTTTGCAGGCCCCATTGATTATCTTCGAGTAAAGAGCCCTGGTATCTCAAAAGCGATTAGTTTTAAAGAGAATAAAGTGATACAGCCTTCAACATTCGCAATTATTCGTTTTGAATATGAAAATACAAACGGAAACAAATTTTATTCTGAAATAAGAGTTGAAAGGACTCAAAATCCTTCACAGCTTTATTTTATTGCTCCTCGTTTAATTCAATGGGGCAGAATTTAAATGAAATCTATAATTATACGGCTTGACGGCGGAGGAGATAAAGATGGAGGAGGAGGGTTAAAATATAAAAGTTAATATAATTTAATAAATTTTTGAATGATTTCAAAAGAAAATAATTACGCGTATATAGATGGTGCGAATTTGTATAAAGGAATTAAGGCGCTCGGCTGGGAGCTGGATTACGCCCGTTTTAGAGTTTGGTTGAAAGAGAAATATGGCGTTAAAAGGGCGTATTTATTTATCGGTTTAATATCCAGATATACTAAATTGTATACTTCCCTGCAGGAAGCGGGTTTCACGCTTGTTTTTAAAGAAACGACATATGACGGCGACGGGAAGCCGAAGGGCAATTGCGACGCCGATCTGGTCGTGGGGGTTATGAGAGACACTTACGAAGACAATTTTAATAGAGCCGTTATTGTGGCCAGTGATGGCGATTACGCCAGTTTGGTGAAGTTGCTTATAGAGAAAATGAAGTTGCGAGTTATATTATCGCCCGCCATAAAGGGAAAGTGCTCAATTTTACTGAAAAGAACGGGCGCCCCGATTGCTTATTTGAACGATCAGCGGTCTCTTTTGGCTTGTATAAAAGAAAAAACCCCCGATGCGGACGGAACCGCATAAGGGTCTTTTTCGTGGTGATATCATCATAGTATCAGAGAGCGCATTAAATGTCAATTAAATTATGAACAGGTGATAGATATCGTATGAAAGTCTTAAATTTAAGTTTGGACAATTCTGTGGCGGATAAAAATTCGGCTTTGGCGGCCAGAGTTGTTGATTACGGCAATCTGGTGGAAAAATACGCGGTGGTCGCACCCGGCCGGAAAGAAATCGCGGTGGAGTTATCGGAAAAAGTTAAAGTTTATATTTCCGGCGGCGTCGGGAAGACGGCGCAATTTTTCAATATTTACCTGACCGGCAAGCGCTTATTGTCG
>Ga0066637_10001137_pt1 | contig 16997 bp, 16 predicted proteins | sample CryGeyCG2014_020_FD_62737 | JGI IMG/M metagenome (GOLD analysis project Ga0066637, IMG submission 62737) | Groundwater microbial communities from aquifer - Crystal Geyser CG08_land_8/20/14_0.20 | ecosystem: Environmental > Aquatic > Deep subsurface > Groundwater | place: USA: Utah: Grand County...
TTTTAGCATCTCCATTTGTTCTTGCTTAAGTGTTTCCTCATTTAATTCTCCCAACCAGCTTGGATCGTGGCATTCCGGCCAGCGAGGCAGCTTTCGGCCGATCGCCATTATTACTCTAACTCCTCTTTTGTCCGCTTCGTTTAACATCCATTCAAAGTCGTTCCAGTAATATTGGTCTCTGATTGGTTCAATTTGGTCCCAAAAAGTGGAAAGGCGAAGATATTTAACCCCTAAATCATCAAGAATCTCCAAATATGTTGTTTTCCAGTTCAAGCCCAAACTCATGGCATACCACGGATCGTAAGTGGTGCCGTAAATAAAAGATTGTTTTTGTTTGCCATAGTTGGTGAATACTACAAACAAAAAGCTTATGAACGCCGCCAATAATATTCTAAATGTCCAAGGGAGCCATTTTACCAGTTGAATCCTCAACCAGCTCTCGCGGTCAAGATGCTCGTCAAGCTTATTGTCAAGCTTCTTTTGCCAGTTTTTTTCAAAAGGAAAAAGTAGGTTCATTTTATTAATTATAACCAATCGGACAATACTTTGTGGGGAATAAAAATATAGCAGGCATCACCTTAGAAATTATTTTTAGGTGGTGCCTGACGATCAAGTGGAACTTACTTAGTAAAAACTTTGGCTAGTGCCTAGGCCGATTTCCCCTACTGAACTGTGCTCGATAAATTCTTTCGAAATGCCTTCTATTTGTGATACTCCTTTGTTTTTCTGATAGAAGATCGCTGGCAAAGGCGGGTTTTTTCCACCCCAAAGATTCTATATGGCCAATTACAAGAGTTGCTATTACCCTCATCTTATTTCCTCCTTTTTCTCGCGTTTATATATGCTGGGTAACATCTTAGCACAAAACAGCCAATTGTCAACCTATAAGATATGTGCTACTCTTGATTCATGTCAAAATTAGTAGTAATTCTCGGCCCAACCTCTTCCGGTAAAACTTCCTTAGCTCTGGAGCTTTGCCATCGTCATAACGGTGAAATCATCTCCGCCGATTCCCGTCAGGTTTATCGTTTAATGAATATTGGTACTAATAAAGGTCTAGTAGAGCTGATTAAAGATGGTTTTAGTTCTCACTGGTCGCTAAAAGGAATACCGGTTTGGGGGATAAATTTAGTTAATCCTGACCACGATTTTTCTGTTGGGGAATATTTGGCCTATTCAATTCCAAAAATAAAAGAAATATGGAAGCGGGAAAAGATTCCTTTTTTAGTTGGCGGGACAGGATTTTATATTGACGCGGTTTTGGGTAATACTTCAATCGCGCGGGTTCCGAGCCAACCGGAATTCCGTTCGCGCTGTGAGTCATTATCCAACCAAGAGCTGCTAAATAATTTGCGAACCATAAGTCATGATTGGGCGGCCAAGATTGACCCGTTAAATAAAAGAAGGCTAATCCGCGCGCTGGAAGTGGAAACTTATAAAGACAAATACTATCAAGGAGACCTTCCATTGCTTGAGGCCCAAGAGACCCTTTTGATTGGTTTGTCTTCTTTGAGGGAGACTCTTTACGAACGAGCGGATCGTTGGGCAGACTCTATTTGGCAGACCGGTTTGTTGGAGGAATCAAAGGAGTTGAATAAAGCCGGTTACAAAAACACCCGTCCGGTGCGGGGTATTATTTACAGTATTGTTTTTGATTATCTAGACGGAAAATTAACCAATCAGCCGGCCTTGGAAAGGATTAAGTTTGATTTACATAGCTATATTCGCCGCCAGCTGACTTGGTTCAAGAAAACACCAAAGGTTATTTGGCTTGATTCAGGTCAAGATGATTACTGTAATAAAGCTGAACTTTTAGTTAGGGCTTTTATTAACAAAGAATAAGTAATATTCTTAAAGCATATGCCAAGCAACATTGTTATTTCCGTTAAATCAATTTTAGCATTAATGGGCGTTCTTGTTTCTGGTTGGCTGTTGTACCAGGTTCGTGATGTAGTCTTAATAGTTTTTGTTTCTTTAATATTTACTTTGACCTTGGATCCGCTAGTTGCAAAACTTGAAGTTCGGTTAAAGAAAAGGGTGATAGCTGTATTTTTGGTTGTTTTGGCAACCGCCGCTCTGTTCGGAACTGTTGCCAGCCTTAGTTTAAAAGCGGCGATTGATCAGACCGTATCTTTTGCGGCCACTTTTCCTTCTTTGATTCAGGGTCTACTTGATAGATTCGGCTATAGTGACATGGGGGAGAAGATTTTTTTATCGCTCACCGGGACATTGGCTAGCAGTGGGTCTGGCGGGGTGGTAATGATAACGAAGGGGGTTTTCTCAAATGTTTTGGCAATCTTTTCCATTTTTGTATTCACCTTTTATTTTTTGGTTGATTTTGAAAGGCTACGCGATACTTTTCTTTCTTTTTTTGATTCTGATCAGCGCGTAAAAGTTCAGCATATATTTGATGATGTGGAAAAGCAGTTGGGCTCTTGGTTAAGAGGGCAGCTTTTTTTGATGCTAATAATAGGTTTAATGTCTTTTGTTGGGTTGAGTTTGTTGGGTATTAAATACGCTTTTCCTTTGGCTTTTTTGGCTGGGCTTCTTGAAGTTGTCCCAAATATTGGTCCCACTCTCTCCGCCGTTCCCGCTATCTTAGTGGGTTGGGCGGTATCTCCATGGTTAGCTTTAGGAACGCTTGCCCTATATGTCTTAATTCAGCAGTTGGAAAATAATTTTATTGTCCCAAAAATAATGCAGAAGGTTTTGGGATTTAATCCCCTAACCACGATTTTAGCGATCTTGATTGGTGGAAAGCTTCTGGGAGTGATTGGGGCGGTCTTGGCTTTGCCAACATTGCTTATTATTGTTATTTCTTTGCGGCATATAACTGATCGTGACATTAAATTATAGAGTGGGCTTCTTATTTAATACTTTGCCATAAAATGCCTAAACTATGGTAGAATATTGGAGACTGGGAAGAGGGTAACTACTGCGCCTTCGGGCGTGGAGGAAAGTCCAGACTGCGCTGAACCAAGGGACGGGGCGTAAGCTCCGAACCGGCCCTGCCTTTTTGGCAGGCAAGGTCTGGTGTTTTGATTGCGAAAGCGACCAAAAACAGAGGGTGAACCAACACCTTTTGAGACCCACAGAGACGATCTTTTCTCTAAACCTTACGGTATGGGGAAAGTATGAAACGGGGGAATCCTACCTGCAGCAATCCACGAAGATCACGACATCAGGTGGTTCAACGAGTACACGGCTCTTCGGCGTGGAAGCGTGACCAAGATGGAGCACTAGATAGATTGTTACCAGCCTCGTTCACGCGCGAACGAGGGGAACAGAATCTGGCTTACTCCTTCCCAGTTGCTTTTATTGTTTTGTAAGATTTACATTAATAAAGTGAGAGAAACATTTCATAACCTGCCATGACAAACTCAAGTCGCCAATTTAGCGCAACCTCATATTTTGATCTCTCTTTTGTTGTTATCGCGAAGGGGGGTGGGTCTTGTGGCTAAAAAGAATAACGGCGGCGGGTTACCTAGCTTTAATTTTAAAACTCCAACCAATTCCCAGTTTTTAATACTGGTATCCTTGCTTTTTACTTCTTTGGCCGGACTTTCCTTTATTGGGTATAAGACCTTTTTGGGCGGCACCCAGTATATTTTGGTCGCGGTAGTTTTTGCTATTTTTGCTGTGTACGCTCATCAGAACGAAAGTAAGTAGTTGTTTTAATCAGTAACTGCCCAGATATGTCTTTGGCGAGAGTTTTTTCTGGTACAACCGTGGGATTGGAGCCGGTTTTGGTGGAGGTAGAAGTTAACATCGAAGATCAAGGATTTCCTGCGTTCAAGATTGTGGGTTTGCCTGACAAAGCGGTGGATGAATCAAAAGAACGAGTTCGTTCCGCTATTAAAAATAGCGGTTTTGAATTTCCTATCTCTCGTATTACCGTAAACATGGCCCCTGCCGATCTCCCTAAACAGGGGCCGGTTTTTGATTTGGCTATTGCTTTGGGTGTTTTGCAGGCGAGCGATCAACTGGATGTTGATTTGTCTTCCTTTTTGGTTTTGGGAGAACTTTCTCTTGATGGATTGGTCAGGCAAACTAACGGGGTTCTTTTACTGGCATCTTTGGCAAAAGAGCGGGGTTTTGGTCAAGTTTTGGTTCCTTCCCGCAATGCCCGGGAGGCCTCGGTTATAGATGATATCAATGTTATTCCTCTAGAAACTTTAAGTCAGGCGGTTTCTCATTTGCTTGGTATCCAACTCTTGGCTCCTTTTCCTCATCAATCGTTTGAGCAATTCGAGCCTTTATCGGGAAGTTTTGATTACGATTTAGCAGATGTTCGTGGTCAGGAGCATGCTAAAAGAGCTTTAGAAATAGCCGCGGCCGGCGGCCACAATGTTTTTCTTAAAGGGCCGCCTGGTTCCGGTAAAACCTTGCTAGCAAGAACCATGCCGTCGATCCTACCTCCTTTAATTCCTGAAGAGTCTCTGGAGATAACTAAGATTTATTCAGTTATCGGTTTGCTCTCCGGAGGGCAGGCGCTTGTTACCAAACGGCCTTTTCGCAGTCCCCATCACACCGCTTCCCGAGTCGGTTTAATTGGCGGGGGGTCACCGCCCCGCCCCGGAGAAATTTCGTTGGCTCATCGTGGCGTGTTGTTTTTGGATGAATTTCCTGAATTGCCTCGGGCAACTTTAGAAGCTTTAAGGCAGCCGTTGGAGGACGGTGTGGTTACGGTAAGCCGTGCTTCCGGTACTCTTTCTTTTCCCGCTCGGTTTATTTTGGTAGTAGCGGCTAACCCTTGCCCTTGCGGCTATTTTGGCTCCTCGGTTAAAAAATGTACTTGCGGTTCCAGCCAGATCAGTAATTACCAAAATAGGATTTCCGGTCCAATTTTGGATAGGATTGATTTGCATCTTGATGTTCCCGAAGTAAAGTTGGAAAAACTTACTCAACCAGATCAGCATATGGGAGAATCCTCCGCGGTTGTTCAGGCTAGGGTCACTTTAGCCAGACAAAGACAGCGCCGCCGGTTGCTTGACGCTGATTTGATTTGTAATTCTGATATGCGTACCATCCATATTCGCCAGTTTTGTAAAGTAAGACCAGAGGGGCTAAAGTTGCTAAAAGAGGCGGTAACTCGGTTTGGTCTTTCTGCCAGAGCCTACTTTAGAATTATAAAGGTGTCTCAGACTATCGCAGACTTGGGGGAACAAGAGGAGATTTTGGAATCGCATATTGCCGAAGCTTTGCAATATCGCGAGCGGGTCTAAAACTCAAGGCAGCAAGCTCCACCAATAAGATTGGGTTAGAAAAACGGCCAAAAGCACCGCTAAAGCGAGGCTGGATGCCACCGCGGTTCTTAGCAAGCCCTTTTTGGTGTAATTAAACAACAGTTGGGTTGAACTTTCGCTGGCTTGTTCTTGTTTTTCATGAACCGCGTTGGCGGGTACTGTTGGTTTTGTGTCTTTTGAATTAGGAATTTGCGCCTTTAGCGCCTCCAGTTGGCGGCGCAGTTTTTTTATTTCCCAATCTTTATTTTTCTTTGACATATCATAACTATAGAAGCCACACTTTTCCCACGCGCTGTTCTTTTCCTCCTGCGGTGGACTCGTCTGAATGGTGGCCATTGAAACCCCCACCTCTCCGGCCCTCCAGAGGCCCTCCGGAGGCGGGTAAACGGGTAAACGAGCAGGCGCACCCTACGCAGTTGCGTGATTTGATTTTAGGGCGATCGATAAATGTGATGTCAATATATCATAGTCGGTCGGGTATTTCTAGCTGAACATTCAGGAGAAGATTCTTCGTCCTTCGGTCTCAGAATGACAGGTTACGCCTTAGGATGATGAACACGCTCCAAGAATGACGGAGACAAGACCCATCTGCCTTAGGCAGACTGGGTCTTGCTGCTTCTCCTGAATATTCCTCGTCATTCTGAACCCGCCAAAGGCGGGTGAAGAATCCCATTCGGATCGGATGAGATCCTCCGTCCCGCCAAGGGTGGGACTCAGGATGATGGGTTTTGCCTCAGGTTTAGAATACCCCATCGGCTATAGTTGACAACCGTCTTTTTAGTGTACATAATGTACTCACATCTATGTTTGCCAATGAACTAAATTTCCTTGTTTTGGTTTTACTGGTTGCCAATTTTTTGTTCAGCGCGGTTTTACTTTTTATGTATTACCAATCGGTTAGGCATTACCGCAACTTAACTCGTGGTTTGAGTAAACGGCAGGATTTGTCAAAGATTTTGGAGCATCAACTCGACCGTTTAGAGGTTCTCTCTTCAAAGATGCAGGTACTGGAGGAAGATAACCGCGCTATTAAAAAAAGTTGTCAACATCATTTGCAAAAGTTTGGTTTGGTAAGATTTAATCCTTTTGGTGATACCGGTGGGGATCAGAGTTTTGCGGCGGCTTTTCTTACCGGTCAGGGTGACGGGGTGGTAATATCCTCCCTGCACGGCCGCGCCACCAGCCGTGTCTTTGGAAAACCTATTAAAAACGGCAAGCAGTCCGGATACCAATTTTCTCAAGAGGAACAACATGCGGTTGATCTTGCCCTTAATTCATCTTTGTAGTTACATTTGTATTGAATAATTACTATGCCCCCCAAACCTACTGTTCCTATTTCTGTAAATTTACCATCTGATCCAATGAATTTACCGCGACCCAGTCTGCTGGCGCGTTGGGAATCACAATCTCGCAGGGCTAAATTTTTGCGGGGTGGGGGGATACTACTATTGATTTTTATTCTCATGGGGGGAGTCGGTTTTGCGATTGCTTTATTGACTAAAAAGAACCCGTCTTCCGATTTGCTTTCCGGGTATAAGGATAAAGGTTCTCCTCTTAATATCTTTAGTGATATAAACAATACGGAGCAACTTGTTGAATCGCCAATAAACGGTCTTTTGTATTCGCCGCAAGAAGCGCTAACTTGGCAAGGTCGCCGTCCTATCGCGGTTATGATGAATAACCATGTTACTGCCCGCCAGGTTCAAGTCGGTCTTTCGCAAGCCGACTTAATTTACGAGGCGGTTGCTGAAGGCGGCATCAGCCGTTTTTTAGCTATCTATCATTCCAAACTTCCAAGTAAGGTTGGCACAATTCGCAGCGCCCGTGTTTACTATATTGATTGGGCGAAAGAGTACAATGCCTGGTACGCCCATCATGGCCGCGCCCAGATCGACCCTAACAATCCGGCCGTCTGCGACCCGAGAGCCGATACCTTTTCTCATATGCAGAGTATTTTTGTTTCTAGTGTTGAGGGAGTTGCTTCCTGCTGGCGCGAAAACAATGGGTTGGCTTATGAGCATACTTTATTTTGTGACCCTTCCGGTTTGCTCAATGAAGCTTATCAACTATATCCTGACCAGCCTAAGGAATTTAATCAGTCGTTGCTTGCTGTTTGGAAGTTCAAAAACGATCAACCGGTGCCTTCTGCTTCGGCGATCTCGACTATATCCTTTGACTTTTGGGACACCACAAAAGGTTATGAAGTGGAGTGGAAGTATCAGAGCGACACTAATACCTATAAACGAAAGCAAGGAGGCCAGGCGCACATTGACCATGGAAATAGTCAACAGCTTGAAGCAAAAACGGTTATTGTTGTGTTAATGAAAGAAACTTCTTTAAACGATCTTAAGGCTCATTTACTATATCAGACGCTGGGTCAGGGCGAGGCGAGAATCTTTATGGACGGAAAAGCAATAAAAGCTAGTTGGTCTCGTGATACCATTAATGATCGTACTGAATTTTACGATGCGTCTGGTGTACAACTAAAGTTTAATCGCGGTCAAGTCTGGATTGAGGTAGTTCCGATGGGTAACAGTGTTACTTATATTTAGTATGCTGGAAGAGCTTTTTATTTCAAGGGTTCGGGTAAAAATATTGGATTTATTCTTAAAAAATTTAGATAAGTCTTACTATGTTCGTCAAATATCCCGTGCCGTTAATACAGAAATAAATGCGGTCCGGCGCGAATTAAACCGTCTTACTAAAATAAAATTTTTAAAAAGAACATCTCGCGGAAATCGGGTTTTTTACGAAGTTAGGCTTGATTTTGCTCTTTTGCCCGAACTCTTGGGTTTGTTTTACAAACAGATAGGTTTTGGAGAGAATATAATTGCCAAACAAAAGGAACTGGGAAAAATCAACTTCGCGGTTTTGACTAAATATTTCGTCTATAAGCAGGTCCCGGATAAAAATGGGGTAGATACGGCGATTGTGGGTAAAGTAGATTTAAAACTTCTGCAAGTATTGATTGACCGTGAGCAGGAGCGCCTAGGTAGGGAAATAAACTATACGGTAATTAGCCAAGAAGATTTTGAAATTCTCAAGTCGCGCCGGGATAAATTTATTAATCAACTGCTCAGCGATACCTGTGTATTTTTGCTGGGCGAGGAAACCGCTTTTAGAAGTTAGCTAGATTTGGCGCGTGTTAGATTATATTTTACTACTGCCAATTTTTTTCTTTTTGCGTTAATATGTGCCATATCACTTGGCGTTAAGTTTTTGCTTTACCTATTTATGAAGGCAAAAAATAGATATTTATTGCTGGCAATAACCTTAATCTCTTTGGTGTGTCTTATTATTGACTTGCCTCGGTTTCATCTAAATGTACCTTTTGGAGAAAAATTTAAGATTAACCAAGATTTTGGTGGCTACAATTTAGATTTCACGCTCTTTGGAAAAAGGATTTTTCGTAACCTATCAATTAGGCAAGGGCTTGATTTAAAGGGGGGTCTGCAAGTGATTTACGAGGCGGATGTATCTTCATTAAAAGAGGAATATCGTTCTCAAGCGCTTGAGTCTTTGCGGGAAAATATTAATCATCGCGTTGATCTTTATGGTGTGTCCGAGCCCTCAATCCAAACTTCCCGTTCTGGAAATTCTTACCGTTTAATTGTGGAGTTACCTGGAGTTGAAGATATTGACCGGGCTTTAGAAATGATTGGCCAAACAGCTAACCTGGAATTTAAAAGGCAGAGTCAGGAGTTACTTGATTACCAAGAAAAACTGTCAAATCAGAGCGAGACACAAGAAGAATTACTTGGATTTTCCGGTGAATACTTTGTTGACTCTGGTTTAACGGGGGCTGATTTAGCTAAAAGTGTAGTTTCCTTTGACCAACAGACTGGTAAGCCAGAAGTGGGTTTTGAAATGACGCCCTCTGGCGGGCAAAAACTTGAAGCTCTCACAAAAGAAATTCAGGGTCAGCCGTTAGCTATTTTTCTTGATGGTCAGATTTTATCTGCTCCCGTGGTTCAAGCAGTAATTAAGGATCAAGGCAGGATTACAGGTAATTTCTCTCTGCAAGAGGCTAAGGATTTGGTAATTCAACTTAATGCTGGAGCGCTGCCCGTTCCTGTTACCAAGATTAGTCAGCAGAATATCGGTGCCACATTGGGTGGTGACAGTGTTGAGCGCAGCTTGGCAGCTGGTGTAATTGGTTTGAGCTTAGTGGCCTTTTTTATGTTTGTTTACTACGGACGGTTGGGGTTTTTGGCCGATATTGGTTTGTTGGTTTACGGTCTAATTACCTTGGCTTTATATAAACTAATTCCTGTGACAGTTACTTTGGCCGGTATGACCGGATTTATTCTTTCAATTGGCATGGCGGTGGATAGCAATATCTTGATTTTTGAAAGGATTCGTGAAGAGTTAGCTAAGGAGACGCCTTTAAATATGGCTTTAAAACTTGGATTTGGCCGCGGTTGGGATGATATAAAAGACGCTAATGTGTGTACCCTTATTGCCTGTTTTGTTCTTTTTAATCCTTTTGATTGGTCATTTTTAAACACATCCGGATTAGTGCGTGGTTTTGCCTTGACTTTGGCTTTAGGAGTATTAGTAAGTTTGTTTACTGGCGTGGTAGTAACTAGGACATTAGTTAGGGTTTTTTACCGAAAATGATAGCTGCCTTTGGATTATGATAAATTTTTTGAGGTTAAAATGGGTTTATTTTTCTGTTTCGGCGGCGCTTTTGGTTTTGAGCGCTTATTCGCTTTTTTTTAACCGTTTAAAACCTTCAATTGATTTTACGGGTGGCAGTTTCTGGGAGTTTCGTTTTTCTCAAGAAGTTACCAAAGAAGATCTAACCGCCTTTTTTAACGATTATGGTTTTGCCTTTAACCAGCTAAAAAGCAATGATGGGTTTTTATATGTCGTTAGCGCTCCGCCGCTGGAGCAGTCGGATAAGCAACCCCTTCAGCTCGCGATTGAAGAGAAGTTTGGGCAGATCCAAGAACATCGTTTTGAAACTCTTGGGCCTAATGTGGGCAAGGAATTACTTTTTAAAACTGTTACCGCCGTTTGTTCGACCACGATTCTAATTCTTTTCTATTTGGCTTGGCGGTTAAAGAATTTGTTATACGGTTTGGGAGCGATTTTGGGAATGTTGCACGACAGCTTTATTTTGCTGGGAGTTTTTTCTTGGCTGGGTAAGTTTTGGGGAGTTCAGATAGACACTCTTTTTGTAACGGCAGTGCTGACGACGCTCTCTTTTAGTGTTCATGATACGGTAGTTATTTATAATTCTGTTCAAGAAGAGGTTAAAAAGTCTGGCGGCAGTTTAATTGACTCAATCAATTTTGCCTTGAATAGAACGATCATTCGTTCCATTAATAATTCCCTGACTATAATTTTTATGTTGCTGGCGCTAGTGTTGCTTGGAGGAGGCACTATTCGTTGGTTTGTGGTTGCTCTGTTGGTTGGTACTATTTTAGGTACTTATTCTTCCACTTTTTTGGCCACTCCCTTGCTTTTGGAGTTGAACAAAATCTTTAAACTAAAAAAATGACCTTCCAGGCAAGCGTTTTGCTGGAAGGTCTTAGTGTCAAGGGCGTCTTTTGTAAAGCAGATTCAGTATTCCTAAAGAAAAAACAGGAACAATGGCTATTCCCGGTTTCCAGAGAATAAAGAAGGTAGTAGTGAGTATTGCTGGCAATGAAATCAACACTGCTACGATGATGTCCTTGTTGGCTGATATTGTTTTTTCTTTTATCCTACCGATTGTAATAGCTATTCCTATCCAAAAAAGGATTTGAGCGGGAATAAGCCAAAGCAAATCTTGCCACCTCGCTTTTGGAAAACCTCCCAAAATAAGTAATAGAGGTATACCAGCCTGTGATATTATATTTAACAGGCATGTCATGATAAAGCACAAGGAAGCGATTCTGTTATAGTCTCCTTCGCGGTTCATTTTCTTCTCCTTTTGAAGGAATCTGGTTGCTATCAGCGAATATTATAGTACACTTTACTTATTATGACCAGTTACCTTTGGAAACTTTTGTCGGATGCGCCGGTAGAGAATGTTGAACAGTTGATTGATCTTCTTCTGGGTAATCGGGGAATCTCTTCTAACAAGGAGCCTTTTTTTTCTCCCCGTCTTCCGGAACCCTTGCTTTTTGGCCAAGAAAAAATTTCCAGATTTAAAGATTTGGTCTTTAGCGCGGTAAGAGATAATCTACCAATTATTATCCACGGCGATTATGATGTTGATGGCATTTGCGGCACCGCTTTACTTTGGGAGGCGATATATTTTGGATTAAATTATAAAAATGTTATTCCGTTTATTCCCGACCGTTTTGATGACGGTTATGGCCTTTCCACCGATTCGTTGGAGAAGATTACTTCCAAATATAAGCGCGGTTTGCTTATCACCAATGACTGCGGTATTGCTTCAATCTCTCAAGTGGAGAAAGCAAAAAAGCTTGGTTTTAATGTAGTTATTACTGACCATCACCAGCAGGCGAAGCAATTGCCCAGTGCTGATTTGGTTGTTTGGACAGATCAGCTTTGCGGCGCTGGTATTGCTTGGTTGCTATCTCAGTCTCTTGAGGTAATGGACGGGTTTTGGGGATTGGATTTGGCTTGTTTGGCAACTATAGCGGATGTGGCAATGTTGGTTGGAATGAATAGAGCGCTGGTTTGGCACGGATTGAACGCGCTTTCTGCCACCACGCGTCCTGGTTTGCAGGCATTGTTTCAACTTTGTGAATTAAAGGCGCCTTTATCTGTTTACGATGTAGGTTGGATTATTGCCCCAAGGTTAAATGCCTGCGGCCGTATGGAAGGAGCTTACGATGCTCTAAGGTTATTATGCACCCGTCATACTGGTCAGGCACAAGAGTTAGCCCGTTATCTAGATTTGTTGAATAGAGAACGGCAAGAGCTTACAAAAAAAATGTTTGAACATGCCAAAGGGCAAGTTGCTTCACCAAAAGAGAGACGAATTATTGTGGTGGGGCATGAAACTTATCATGAGGGAGTAATTGGTTTGGTGGCGGGAAAATTGGTTCGCGAGTTTTACCGTCCCAGTTTTGTTGTTGCTTGTGATAATTCTGGGTTAGCAAAAGGTTCGGCTCGTTCCATTTCTGCTTTTGATGTGGCTCGAGCTCTTAGTCAATTGAGTGATATTTTGGAAGGTTACGGCGGCCATCCAATGGCGGCCGGTTTTAGTTTGCGAAAGGAAAATATAAAAGTTTTGTCTGATCGTTTAGAAGAATTAGGCCAAAAAGGCCTGCGAGAACAAGATTTAGTTCCGATTTTGAATATTGACGCTTGTGTTCCGTTTTCTTTGCTTGACTGGGGTCTCTTGAAAGCTTTGGGTAAATTGGAACCCTTTGGGCAAGGTAATCCCGAGCCTAATTTTTTGGTTCGGGGATTGAAGGTGGTCGATATAAAGTTGATTGGTTCGCATAACGATCACTTAAAGCTCAAGCTTTCTGATAGTGAGGAAGCTTCCTTTAATATTGTTGACGCGGTTGGATTTGGTTTGGGTAGTCTTTACGGTCAAATACACCCTGGATGTTTGGTGGATGCTGTTTTTAATCTGCAAGAGAATGTCTGGCAGGGCAATAAGGCACTTCAACTTAAGATTAGTGATTTAAAGCTGGCGTCTGCGGATAGTTTGTAAAGTGCTATAAGCGCTAGCAATACTAATAGTTTCTTTTTTACGAATTTTGTAAAAAGAGGCCGCAAACTCGGTTTTGCTAACCGGGTTTGCGGCTCAAATGCGATTTAATTGTTTCTTTGGATCAGCGGGAGGTAGGTATGTTTCCTGTTTTTAAGACTTTCTATATAATCTCTGTAGATTACTCCCAAGGGTCTAATCACCTTGGTGTCACTATCAAAAAGAGCGGTGTTGTCCCAAAGACCTTCGAAGTTTTCTTCCCCGTCGTTGAGGACAAACCAAGCCCATCGCTGAACAAGGCGGTAGCTATCTTGAGGATTGCCATATTCCGCCGAGCGCGCGGTTAGGAGGAAGTCAAAAGACCGCCTCATAAATTCTTGGATATCTTTTTCTGGTGTAAAGTAGTTCACCACCCCGAATTCGGTGAATATCAACGGCGTGTTTTGCATATTGATGGTGACCATATATTGCCGCCACGCACGAATACTGTCCTCAAAACATGATGTACAGGTACCGGGTCCCAGAAGGATATAAGGGTGGATATTGATGAAATCCATTGGCATCTCGGTACCGTAGATTTCCAAATACGCGGCACGAGTGGCCTCAAGATATTTCTGTCCGCTTATTCTGCCGGCACCCATCGGGGCGGTTGTCCCGCTGACTCCAAATGGATATTCCTTTACAGACAGGGTTTTTCCATTTTCCGTTCCTCCCTCGGCGAGGTGGATTGAGTAGGTTGGGATAAGGCCGCCCGTGCCGACGAGGAAATTGGGATTTATGGCTTTAAGGGCAGAATAGTACCGACCATAATCTTGGGCATATTGACTTGGAGTTCGGCCGTCGTCTACCCCAGGCTCGTTTCCGATGGCGAATATTCCCCCGGGCAACTTACCAAAAAGGCTCTGTAGGTCCTCAATAGGTGGGTTGGTGGCGCCCTGACCATACCCGCCAACTATACGGGCAAATTCCATTTCGGGGCATCCGCTGCCGCCATTTAGGTTTTTGTAGCTCCAGTTTATATACCACGAGACAAATTCTTTCGCTTGCTCACAGTATTGGTCGATGTTGTTTCCCCCTTGGCTGGCCATGCCGGCCCCAAACCTTTTGATGTCCGCGGTCGTTTGAGGGGGTTGGAAAATTGTTGCGGGTGCGGCAGATATTTTATCAAACCCAGTTGCTGTGACGAGGAGAGTGACAATTACTACAAGGACGATAGATCCTATTGTTTTCGTTTTCAAAGTGCGCTGCTCCTTTCATTGTCGTAAGATGCTCTTTCCGATTCTCATTCTCTGGCCTTTCCGAGCGTCTTACATTATAATCAAAGTGTAAAAGATGTCAAGGCTATGAGCTACGAATTAAGATTGGTTTCGGGGATTTCGGAAACTGCCTAGTTACGCGAGTTTTTGTAGATAAATAAAAAGGACAGGAGGTGAAAAGCAATGGCTGACAAGCCGCCAGAGGAACATCAAGCTATGAAAATAATTGCTTCTGTTTGGCACGAACTTCATCCCGATGAGCCTTTGCCAAAAGAACTAGCATTTGTTGCCGACCGCGGCGGTGATGGGTTGCCAATTACTTCTCTTGGCGAGGCGGACAAAACAGTGGCTCGCATCAGTTTTCCTTAATTTAAAAATGGGTTGGGATTGAGGGTCCTAGCGATCTTGTTAATTCTGCTTTGTACGCAACATAAATTAACTGGTTTGCTCAAGAGTCTTCAAAGATATATGGTCTTTGAAGACTTTTCTTTGTTTATTGTTAAGAAAAAATAAAGTATAGTTACTACTACTTATGTTTGCATAAATTCTATGGAACGAATCTTAATTTCTTCAATCTCTAGTAAATTGGGGGAAACTGTCCATTTGCTTGGTTGGGTTAATAGCCGCCGCGATCACGGTAAAATTACTTTTATTGATTTGCGTGACCGTACCGGTATTGTTCAAGCGGTTCTGTCTGGTGATTTGGCTAAAAATAACGATCAAATTAGAGATGAATATATTTTGGAAGTAGTTGGTAAAGTAGCTCCTCGTCCAGATAACATGGTTAATTTGGAACTTCCTCTTGGTAATGTTGAGGTGCAGGCTCAACAAATCGCCGTTATTTCAAAATCGCAGGCGCTGCCTTTCTCTTTGACTACCGATGGTTACGAGGTGAGCGAGCCGGTTCGTTTGGACTTTCGTTATCTGGATCTTAGGCGTGAGCGCATGGCAAAAAATCTTCGCCTGCGGCATAAAATTATCAAGAACGCCCGCGCTTATCTGGATAATTTGGATTTTGTGGAAATCGAAACCCCTTATATTTCCAAGCCCACCCCTGAAGGGGCGCGTGATTTCCTTGTGCCTAGCCGTCTCCAGCCTGGTTGTTTCTACGCGCTTCCCCAATCGCCACAGCAGTATAAGCAAATGTTAATGGCGGCCGGTTTTGAAAAATATTATCAAATTGCCCGATGTTTTCGCGATGAAGACCCTCGAGCCGATCGAGCCTATGGCGAGTTTACCCAGCTTGATATTGAATTATCCTTTACCAGCCAAGAGGAAATTCTCAATCTGGTTGAAAATCTTATGATTAAGCTTACAGAGGAAATTGCTGGCAAGCAGGTTATGTATAAGCCTTTCCCACGTATTTCTTACAAACAGGCTATGGAATGTTTTGGGCAAGATAAATTTGACCTTCGTCTCTATCGACATAAAGGTTATGTTTGGATAAAAGAGCGGGAGCAGGTCTTGCCTGAACAAGAAAATACTTTGGGTTTTGCTTGGGTGCTTGATTTTCCTTTGTTTGAAAAGACTCATGACAGAGTTTTGCGTCCCAGCCACCATCCGTTCACAGCTCCAAAAGATGAGGATATTCCTCTTTTGGACCGCGATCCGTATGCTGTTAGATCTTGGCAGCATGACCTAGTTTGTAATGGCCATGAAGTGAGTGGCGGAAGTATAAGAATTACCGATCCGGAGCTTCAGGCGAAGATTTTTAGCCTTTTAGGTCACAGTTCGGAAGATATTCAAAAAAAGTTTGGTCATCTTTTAAGGGCTTTTTCCTATGGCGTCCCTCCTCACGGTGGTATTGCTTGTGGAGTCGACCGCCTAATGTCTTTGTGGGCAGGAGAGCCTAGTCTAAGGGAAACGATCGCTTTTCCTATGACTTCCGGCGGACGTATGGCGGTAATGGGTATGCCCAGTGAAGCGGATACTGTTCAGTTAAAGGAGCTCGGCATTAAACCAACTGTTTTAGGATAGGACTTTATGTCGGTTTTGGTAAATAAGACGAACTTTAGAATCGCCTTTTCTTTTTTGGTTTTCTTATTGATCGTAGTTTATTTTAGACCCGTAGAGAAGCCCAAAATCTTCCAAGAGAGCGATGTGCTAGGGGAAACCGCTGCTTCTTCCCCTTCCATATTTGGCGGCGGTGATATTAGCCTATCTCCTATTTTGGAAGATTCTCCTATTTTTGACGAAAAATTAGCCCCTTCGGTTAGCGCCAAGTCTGTTTTGGTTCTTGATCTTGTAAGCGGCAGTACCATTTACGAAAAGAATTCTCATTCTTCTTATCCCCCAGCCTCTCTGACTAAGATCACGACCGCTCTGGTCGCTATTGAAGAATATTCTCCTGACGAGATTGTTGCTGTCCCGTCAGTTTGTTTGGGATTGGAAGGAAATAACATGGGATTGCTCGAGGGAGAGCGGGTATCCGTCGCTGATCTTTTGCGTGGCTTACTGATCTTTTCCTCTTCCGACGCGGCATGCGCTCTCGCCAATCATATTGGTGATCCTTCTGTTTTTGTAGCGGAGATGAATACCTACGCGATCAGAACTGGTTTGACGGACACGGTCTACTTAAATCCTATCGGTCTCGATCAGATGGGGCATGTCTCCAGCGCTTACGATATTGCGATACTCTCTCAAGCCTTATTAAATAATGATTTTTTAGCGCAAATAGTAAACAAGTTGCGGTTTCAATTTACCAATCAGTTGGGGGAAAGTCGGCCTTTTGACAACACTAACCTGCTTCTTGGTAAGATGCCGGGGGTGACTGGGGTTAAAACCGGTTACACCAACCAAGCGGGTGGCTGTTTGTCCCTTTCGTTTGGGCGCGAAGGTAGAAAGTTACTTATTGTTATTTTGGGAAGTATTGAT
>Ga0066637_10001139_pt1 | contig 16966 bp, 11 predicted proteins | sample CryGeyCG2014_020_FD_62737 | JGI IMG/M metagenome (GOLD analysis project Ga0066637, IMG submission 62737) | Groundwater microbial communities from aquifer - Crystal Geyser CG08_land_8/20/14_0.20 | ecosystem: Environmental > Aquatic > Deep subsurface > Groundwater | place: USA: Utah: Grand County...
GCAATAGGTGTAATTCAAGATTTTCTGTTATTACCGGAACCTATCTTTCCAAATCAAGGTTGTCATTGGATCAGTGGTATGAGCTTCTTTGGTGGTTTGCTTATGAATTTACTGCCAACAAGACTTCTAAAGAAATTGATTTGCCTCAGAAGTTAATCCATTGTTCTTTTTCCCTGATAAGAAAAGCAATATACGATTATGAATTACAGGAGATGATTCAGTTCTTCGGAGAGATAGAAGTTGATGAAACATATATTGGGCCTAAATTCAGAAACAGAAGAAAGAAAAACAGAGATAAGTATCGCAAGCTAAACGCAGTTAAACGAGGCAGGGGCGTTAAGGATTTACAGCAACCAGTATTCGGAATTTATCAAAGAAACGGGAAAGTATATATTGAATTTGTTGAAAAAGTAGACAGAAAGACATTACAGGATATTATTAAAGGAAGAGTGGTTCTTGATAGCAAGATATATTCTGATGGCTGGAAGTCATATAGAGGATTGAAGGGGAAAGGTTATTCTCACCAGACCGTTGACCATGGAAAAGAAGAATATGTCAGACAAACTAATAATGGTAAAGCCCACATAAACGGCATAGAGGGCTTCTGGGGATATCTTAAAGAACGGCTGCTCAAACATCACGGAGTTGCTGATAAAAATCTGGTATTCTATGTCAAGGAAATTGAATTTAGATTTAATAACAGACAGCTTTCAACAGAACAACTAATCCAGAAATTCATTCAGATTTTGATTTCCGAGCAATTAATTTCCTTAAAAGAAATACTTTCTAAAACAAGTCTTTCCAATCGGATTAAAGTTAAATTTCAACATCAAATATCATTAAGGAATTTAGTCAAAATTGGTCCGCCAGATGACTAATGCCCTAATTTTATAATGACAGGAATAAGGATTTTCCTCAAAAATAAATAAATGGGAAATTTCACTTTCAAAATTGTAAGAAAACAGAGAAATTCTTTGGCAAGAGCCGGGGTTTTTCGTACGCCCCATGGAGACATTGAAACTCCGGTTTTTGTGCCGGTTGCCACTCAAGCGGCAGTCAAGGCCCTTCCGCCGAAAGATTTAAAAGAAATGGGCGTTTCTGTGATTTTGGCAAATACTTACCATTTGCATTTGAGGCCCGGAGAAAAAATCATAAAAAAACTTGGCGGACTTCATAAATTCATGGCATGGAATGGCCCGATAATAACGGATTCTGGCGGGTTTCAAGTTTTTAGTCTTGGTTTTGGGCTTGAGCAGGGGGTTGGTAAAATCGCCAAAATTTTTCCCGGAGAGAAAAAAAACAAAAAAATTAAAGGTGTAAATTGCGGAAGGAAAAATTTCGTAAAAATAGATGATGACGGCGCAACTTTTATTTCCCATCTCGACGGTTCCCTTCATCGGCTGACTCCGGAAAAATCTATTGAAATTCAGCGAAATCTCGGAGCCGATATTGTTCTGGCCTTTGACGAATGCACTTCCCCATTAGCTGATTATAAATATACAAAAAAATCAATGGAGAGAACTCATCGTTGGGCACTTCGCTGTTTATCAGTGGCTAAAACCAGAAATCTTCAAGCATTGTTTGGTATTGTTCAGGGAGGCGCATTTAAGGATTTACGAGAGGAGAGCGCTAAATTTATTTCTTCTTTACCATTTGATGGTATCGCTATTGGCGGTTCGTTTGGAAAATTCAAAAAAGATATGCATAGAGTTTTAGAGTGGACTATTCCTCTATTGCCGGAAGAAAAACCGCGGCATCTTCTGGGAATCGGCGGAATTGAAGATTTTTTTGAATGCGTTGACAGAGGAATTGATATGTTTGATTGCGCGGCGCCAACCCGCGAAGCCAGAAACGGCGCTTTGATGATACGGCAGGGGAGACTTAATATTTTAAATTCGGCATACAAAACCGACAAAAAACCGATTGAAAAAAATTGCCAATGCTACACCTGCCAAAATTTCAGCCGGGCTTATTTGCGCCACCTATTTTTGGCCAAAGAGATTTTGGCTTATCAGCTTGCGACAATCCATAATATCTGTTTTGTTCATAATCTTGTCAGAAAAATCCGCCAGTCAATTTTGGACGGAAAATTTCAAAAATTCAAAAAAGAATTTTTGAAGAAATAAACTACCGCGCCGCTCGCTTATATTTTGTTTTGGTGAAAAACATTAAAAGAATAGGCCCTGCCTAAACAGACAGGACCTATTTCTTTTTGTTGCTTTTATCTTTTTTTTCGTGTATAATGGAGCAATTCAGTAGACATTATCAGGTAATGATATTTCAGCGTTAATCAGCGTTGCTATCGGCGTAATATCAGCGTAAAATGGTCGGAAACATTGAAGGAACGCTGTTAGGTTTTTATAAGTACGCTGAATTACTTAACATTTTGCGTAGCATGGAAGAAAATTTTATTAAAATCAGGGGGGCGAAGGTTCATAACCTCAAGAATATCAGCCTTGATATTCCAAGAAATAAACTGGTTGTAATAACCGGTCTTTCGGGTTCTGGAAAATCCTCTTTGGCTTTTGACACTATTTATGCCGAAGGCCAGAGAAGATATGTGGAAAGCCTTTCCGCTTACGCAAGGCAGTATTTGGGCGTGATGCAAAAACCCGATGTTGAAAAAATTGAGGGAATTTCGCCCGCAATTTCCATTGACCAGCGGACTGTTTCGCGCAATCCTCGCTCGACTGTTGGAACGGCAAGCGAAATTTATGATTATTTAAGACTTTTGTTTGGGAGAATAGGCGAGCCTCACTGTCCGAAATGCGGCAAGGTGGTCAGCCGTCAAAGTGTTGAGCAAATTGTTGAACAAATTTTAGGACTTCCAAAAAATAAGGAAATTTTAATTTTAGGTTCTGTAATCAGGGCAAAAAAAGGAGAACATGGGGGCATTTTGGATGAAATACAGAGAGCTGGTTTTGTCCGGGTTAGAATAGATGGCATAGTTCATCGTCTGGAGGAGGCCCTATCTTTTGAACTTGAGCGAACCAAAAAACATGATATTGAAGTTGTGGTTGACAGGCTGGTTTTGGAGCAAAAAAACAAAGAAGACAGAGCCAGAATAACCGATTCGGTTGAACAGGCATTGAAAATAGGAAAAGGAACTCTCATTATCGGCAGATCGCAAATGGCGAATAGCAAATTGCAAAAAAGAAAAAACGATAAGCGATTGGCAATTAGCGATTTGCTGTTCTCGGAGCATTTCGCTTGCGAAGAATGCGGCCTGTCCCTGCCCGAGATTGAACCGCGCCTTTTTTCTTTTAATTCTCCGTACGGCGCCTGTCCGGTCTGCACCGGCCTTGGTTCAAAACTTGAAGTTGACCCCGACCTTGTTATTCCGAATAAAAAATTAACTATTTCAGAAGGAGCCATAAGGCCATGGATGCATGCTTCTCATCGGCTTGGCAGGCAGAGTTATTATTGGTGGAAGTTGCAGGAGCTTGCTTCAAAATATAAGTTCTTACTTGATGTTCCGGTAAAAGATCTCCCGAGGAACGTTCTTAAAGTAATTTTATACGGCGATAAAGACTTTGCCGCCCGACCGAAGGCGGGCCTTCGCCTCGCCGAAGTGGCTTCGGCCACGCAGGCGGGCGAGCCTCGCCTCGATGCGCCATCGGGGTGGGAAGGGGTTGTCCAAAATTTGGAAAGAAGATACCACGAAACCGATTCTGATTGGTCAAGACAGGAAATTGAAAGATATATGAATAAAAAAGAATGTCCCGAGTGTCGGGGAAAAAGACTCAAGCCGGAGGTTTTGGCAGTGACTGTTGCTGGACTTTCAATTGATAAAATCGTTGGAATGAGCGTTTCGGAAATAAAGAAGCTTTTTGAAGGTTTGAGCGCCTTTTCGGTTAAATCGGGAAAGGGGAAAAATCAGCCAAAATTAAGTCAGAATGAATTAAAAATCGCGAAGGATATAATTAAGGAAATCATCAATCGCCTGCAGTTTTTAATTGATGTTGGCCTTGATTATTTGACTTTAGACAGGGAATCCGCCACTCTGTCGGGTGGGGAAGCTCAAAGAATAAGATTGGCGAACCAAATCGGCTCAAAATTGACCGGCGTAACCTATATTCTTGATGAACCGTCAATCGGTCTTCACCCTCGGGACCAGGGCAAGCTTATTGAAACTCTTAAAAAACTTAGAGATTTGCAAAACACCGTAATTGTTGTTGAGCACGATGTTCAAACAATTAAAAAGGCCGATTGGATTATTGATATAGGTCCGGGAGCCGGGAAGCATGGGGGGGAGGTTATTTTTGAAGGAACTCCGCAAAAAATATTAAAAGCCCGCACTCTCACCGGAGATTACTTGTCCAACAGAAAAAGAGTTGAAATGCCCCAATCAAAAGTTAAAAAACCGATTCAAGATAACAGCAAATTGAATTATCTGATTATTCGGGGAGCAACGGAAAATAATCTTAAAAATATTGACGTTAAAATTCCCTTTGGCAAATTCATTTGTATTACCGGAGTTTCCGGTTCCGGAAAAAGCAGCTTAGTGAACGATATTCTGGCCCGGGCCCTGCTTCAAAAATTTTATAACGCCAAAGACGCGCCCGGAGAACATAAAGAAATTTCTGGTACGGAAAATTTGAATAAAGTGGTTTTGGTTGACCAATCGCCAATCGGCCGCACCCCTCGTTCAAACCCCGCCACCTATACCGGAATTTTCTCTTTCGTTCGGACTATTTTTTCTTTGACCAAAGAGGCGAGAATCAGGGGGTATAGTCCAGGGCGCTTTAGCTTCAATGTTAAAGGGGGAAGATGCGAGGCTTGCGAGGGGCAGGGTTTAAAAAGGATAAAGATGTATTTTTTGCCCGATGTTTATGTGGAATGCGAAGAATGTCGCGGGAAAAGATATAATAAAGAAGCTCTGCAGATAGAGTACCGCGGAAAAAATATCGCCGAGGTTCTTGAAATGACCGTTGAGGAGGCCCTGACTTTTTTTAAGAACATCCCGGGCCTCTATCAAAAACTCAAAACTTTAAATGAGGTGGGACTTTCCTATATAGAGCTTGGCCAGCCGGCTCCTTCGCTTTCCGGCGGAGAGGCCCAAAGGGTGAAGTTGGCCACCGAGCTTTCCCGCAAAGATACAGGTAAAACCCTTTATATTTTAGACGAGCCGACAACGGGATTGCATCCCGATGATATTAAAAAACTTCTTTGGGTTCTTCACTGTTTGGTGGAAAGAGGAAATACGGTTTTAGTGGTTGAACATAATCTGGATATTATCAAGAACGCCGATTGGATTTGCGATTTGGGACCCGAGGGAGGAAATGATGGCGGTTACATTATGGCCGAAGGAATTCCGAAAGATATTATTAAAAACAAAAAAAGCTATACCGGACAGTATTTGAAAAAGGTTTCTTAACTAAACTTAGTTCAAACAAAACAAACTCTCGACTTTGGTCGGGAGTTTGTATAGTAGCGAGGACGCTTCTCCTCCTGCTCTATTTTGCGACAAAGGGCAAAAGGCCCATAATTCGGGCTCTTTTTATCGCTTTGGACAGTTTTCTTTGGTGTTTGGCGCAAGCGCCTGTTTTTTTTCTCGGTTTGATTTTCGCCGAAATGCTTAAAAACCTCTGCAAAATTTCAACATCTTTCCAGCCGATATCTTTTATTTGGTTTTTGCAAAAATAACATTGCATTTTAAATTTCTACGAAATTATGAATCTTTTACGAATATACAAATAATTTATTAATATTCGTAGCCGAAACCGTAAATTCGTAAATTCGTACACCGGTTTCGGTTAGAACGGTATATCCTTTATATCAATTTCCTCTGATTCTTCTTCAATGATCGGAATTTTTTCAGTCGGCGGTTCTTCTTCTTGGGGTTTTTCTTGCGGAGGTTTCTCAACCGCCGGTTTTCCAGAGGGTCTTGGACCCAGTTGCATATTTTCGGCGATGATTTCGGTTGTCCAGCGTTTATTTCCGTTTTTATCCTGCCAGTTTCTTGTTTGGAGTCTGCCTTCAATAAATACCGAACTTCCTTTGGCAAGATATTGATTCGCAATTTCCGCCAATCTTCTCCATAGAATCACCGTGTGAAATTCGGCTTTTTGCTGTTTCTGGCCGGTCTGTCTGTCTGTCCAGACTCTATTGGTTGCCATCCCAATGGTGCAAACTGGCTGTCCGTTTGGAGTTGTTCGGAGTTCCGGGTCGCGAGTTAAATTACCGATGAGAAATACTTTATTTAAGTTCATATACCTTGCGAATATAATCTCGAATTTAATTCGCGAATACCCCATACCAATCCTCACTACGTTCGGATGATACGGGGCGAGCATTAGACAATTCATCTTAGGATTGATGAGACTTGCCCCGTACTCAAATCCGACAGGATTTGTAGTACCGGGGTTCGCGAATAGATTCGTAATTTATTCGTAACGCTTTATTGTTGCTATTTTTTTATTTGTGATAATTCGTGAGGAAATTCGCGATTTATTCGCAATTATTATATATCGCCTATTATTTCTTTTAATTTTTCATCAATATCTTCTAACCTTACTTTCTCTTTTTTTATCTCGGTTTTTTGAGGTTTTATTTTTTCCGCCTCAATTTTTTCCTCCCTTTCCTTGCCTGTTTTTTCTTTTTCGGATGGATAAATTTTTGCTTTTTTGGCTGGTTTTTCCGGTTTTTGCGTGATTGGCGGAACGGTTAAAATAGAAAAGCGCAGAATTTTTTCCTCCAGTTTTAATTTTTTTTCAAGCTCGGAAGTTCTCTGCGGGTCGGTTAGAAATTTTATTTCTAAGAAATATCCCTGATGAAATTTTTTAATCGGAAACGATAATTTTTTAATTTTCGGTTCGTTAATCATTTCTATTTGTCCTTCGCTCTCTTTGATAAAATTACTGATTTTTTGCGATAAATTCAAAATTTCTTCCTCGGAAAGGTTGGGGTTTAAAAAACAATTTAGTTCATATTGGCGCATTTTTCTTTCTTCCTCCATATTTACCTACGAAATTATAAATCAATTACGAATATATGAATATATGAATAACTAATATATACTATAGCAGGAGTAAAATACTTTTCAAGGTTATTCGCAATTAAAATTTGTGTAAATTCGTGTGAGATTTGATGGAATCTATACAATAGGTTGGAATGTTTTAAATTTTAAATTCAATAATATCGCCATCATTCACGACATATTCTTTTCCGACTGTCTCAATCCAACCCTTTTCCTTGGCGTCATTCCAGCCCCCTGCCCCCAAAAGTTTTTTAAAATTAACCACCTCGGCCCTTATAAATTTTTCTTTGAAATCGGTGTGAACTTTTCCCGCCGCTTCCAAAACCGTTTGGCCTCTTTTGAGAGTCCAGGCCCGGACTTCTACGCCGCCCTTGATGGTGTAAAAAGTGATTAAATCTAAAATTTTATAGCAAAGGGATATCAAATCGTTAATTTTTGATTGAAATTCCAGTTCTATTTTTTCCGAATCCGAAAGTTCTGACGTCTCTTCCTCTGACTTCAAATTTATTTCTATATAATTTTCTGGGCGGGAACAAGATTTTTTTGTTTCTTCCCCGACATTGAAAACATAGATTGTCGGCTTCGCCGTTAAAAAACAAAGCTCTTCAGCTATTTTTTTTTGTTCATCTTTTGATTCTATTTCGGAAATGGCCTTTCCCCTGGAAATTTCCCCATAGAGTTTTTCTATCAATTCTAATTTTTTGATTATTTCCTTATTCCCGCTTTTCGCGTCTTTTTTAAGATTCTCTCTGATTTTTTCCATTATCTCAAGGTCTTTCATCAGAAGTTCAGTTTTAATTGTTTCAATATCTCTTTCCGGATTTGGTTTTCCTTCAATATGGATAATATTTTCGTCTTCAAAATCCCTGACTACTTCTAAAATAGCGTCAACTTCCCGAATTTGAGCCAAAAATTGATTGCCCAGCCCCTCGCCTTTATGGGCGTTCCTTACAAGTCCGGCAATATCCACAAATTCTATGACTATTGGGGTTATTCTTTCCGGTTTTGTAATTTCGGCGATTTTTTGCAATCTTTCGTCCGGAATCTGGACTATTCCAATATTCGGAGAAATGGTGCAAAATGGATAATTGGAAATATCCACCTTTTGTTTTGTTAAGGCCTTAAATAAAGTGCTTTTTCCGACGTTTGGCAGCCCTACAATGCCTACTGAAAAACTCATAAACTTATGCTATAATAAATATATATGAAAATCAATCCTTTTATGTTTCGCGGTTATGACCTGCGGGGTATAGTCAACAAGGATTTAAATCCAGAGATCGCAGAGCATTTGGGAAGGGCGTATGGTACTTATATGAAACGCCATGGAATAACCAAGGCGGTTGTTGGTAGGGATTGTAGGGCAACGAGTCCGGAGTATAGCAAATCTTTAATTCGCGGTTTTAGCTGGGCCGGTGTTGATACTATAGATATCGGTATGAGTCTTATCGGAACTTTTTATTGGACTCAGTATTATTTAAACCGGAAGGGCGGCGCTTTTGTCACGGGGTCACACAATCCTGCCCAATATAACGGCTTTAAATTCGCTATTGATTTTTCCGAAACTTTGGTGAGTGGGGGTATGCAGGAATTAAGGCGAATGGTGGAAAAAGATGATTATGAGAAAGGAGAAAAACCCGGCAAAATAGAAAAACAAAATATTCAGGAGGCATATTTTCACGACTTAATAAAACGTTTCCCCGATATTAAAAAATTTAAAGTGGTCATAGATCCAAGTCATTCAACGGCAGGAGCGATTATTCCGGTTTTGTTAAAAAAAGTCGGTTGTGAGGTTATTGAAAGTCATTGCGACATAAATCCTTCTTTCCCCCTAGGAACGCCGGATCCAACAGAAAAGAAAGTCGCTATGCGCTTAAGAGAAAGAGTTATAAAAGAAGGGGCTGATATTGGATTTTCTTATGATGCTGATGGTGACCGCATTGGCATTGTTGATAATAGTGGGGGCATTATTTGGAATGATGTTTTGGTTGCGCTTTTTGCTATTGATGTGCTTAGCGAGCATCCCGGTGCTATAATTATGTATAATACTCTTTGCTCAAGAGTTGTTGAGGAGACGATTTTAAAATACGGAGGCAAGCCATTTATGTGGCGGACAGGCCACTCATTTTTGAAGAAAAAAAATCAGGAAGTAAAAGCCGCTTTTATCGGGGAGCTTTCGGGACACTTTTTCTTTTCCGCCGATTTTTATAATCACGATGATGGGGCTTATTCAACATTACGCTTGCTCAGTTATTTAACCAAAACCAACCAGTCGCTCGCTGAAGCGATTTCCTCTTTGTCTAAATACATTTCAAGCCCGGAAATAAAAATATTTTGTGCGGACGATAAAAAAGTAGCGCTAATTGCTAAAATTAGCGCTATTCTTAAAAAAGATTTTTCAGAAGCAAGGATTATTGACGATGAACGGGCCGGAGACGGAGTTCGGCTTGATATTGAGGATGGCATGTTTGTTATCCGTTATTCGCAGAATGGTCCTTATTTGACTATTAAGTTTGAAGCCAAAGCCCAGGATAAATACAGTGAATTTAAAAAATATATTAATACTCTTCTTCATCAATTTGAGGAGATTGATTGGAATTCAAAAATGAATGTAAACATTGACTCGTTTGAATAAAATCAGTCAGACAAATATAAAAAACTGCTCGGAAGCAGTTTTTTATATCATTCATTATTATTGCTTTAAATATCAATTCCGACTCTCTCTTTTACTTCCTCCATTGTTTCCCGGGCGATAATTTTCGCCCTTTTCGCGCCTTCTTCAAGAATTTTTTCAATATATCTTGGACGATGCTCCAACTCTTTTCTTTTCCGTTGGAATGGTTCAAGTTTCTTCAAAACAAGGCCTATCAGCGAATCTTTAAAATACTCATAGCCGCGTCCCTTAAATTCTTCCTCAATTTCTTCAACGGTTTTGTCTGAAAAAAGACTGTAAATGTTAATTAAATTGCTGATGCCTGGTTTTTCCTCGGAGCGTTTTATTTCTTTTCCCGGATCGGTCACCGCCCTTTTTATTTTATCCTTAATATTTTTTGGCGGTTCAAAAATTCCAAGATAAGATTCTGGGCCAAGACTCTTGGACATTTTTTTTAGGGGATTATTCAAAGACATTATTTTCCCCCGGCTTTCCAAAATCAAGGCCTCGGGTGTTTTGAAAGTTTCGCCAAAAAGGTTGTTAAATTTTCTGGCAATGGTTCTTGCAAGTTCTATATGTTGTTCCTGGTCCTTGCCAACCGGCACGCTGTCCGCTTGATAAAGCAATATGTCGGCTGTTTGCAGAACCGGATAAGTCAATAGTCCGGCGTTTATATTTTTTCTGAAAATTTCCGCCTTTTCCTTAAATTGAGTCATTCTTTCAAGCTCTCCTAAAGGAGTTAAGCAGTTTAATATCCAGGCAAGTTCGGTATGCCCCGGCACTCTTGACTGTTGGAAAATAATGCAGCGTTTGGGGTCAACGCCAAGAGCCAAGTAATTAATGGCCGTTTTTATTATATTTTTTTTTAGCGCGTAAGGGGAGAATGTTTCTGTCATGGCGTGGAAATCGGCAATAAAAAAAATGCACTCATTTTTATCCTGGAGTTCAACCCAGGTTTTGATGGCGCCAAAATAGTTTCCTATATGGAGTTCTCCAGTGGGCTGGATACCCGACAAAACTCGCATGCCAATTTTGCCCAAGAGAGCAAGTCCGAGCATCGCGAAGGCGAGGCTCGATTGGTTGCAAAATTGAGCACCCCGCCCTTTCTAAAACTTCCACAAAGGTTAATGGTTTGAATAGTTGATTAATACAAATAAAAATTTAGAAACTTTGGAAATTATAGAAAGGGCGGGGTAAAGGATTTTGTAACGCAAAGACTTCGCTTTCAGCTCGTCTTTGCTAACAAATTCCTATACTTCAATGACAACAGGCAGAACCATCGGTCTTCGCTGGGTCTTTTGAAAAAGAAATTCTCCGATTTTATTTCGGATCTGGTCCTTAACATAAACCCAATTAACCGCTCCGCCGGAATTCGTCGTTTGGTTTACGATTCCGATTGTTTTTTTCCTTGTTTCGGCAAGCAACTCCTTTGACTCTCTTAAATAAACAAATCCCCTTGAAATGATGTCGGGATTCCCTTTAATCCTTCCGGTTTGCCTGTCAATTATTGTTATTATAACAAACATTCCGTCTTTCGCCATGGTTTGCCTATCGCGTAAAACAACTTCGCCGACGTCTCCGATTCCAAGTCCATCCACCATAACATAGCTTGAGGAGGCGCTGTTTTTTTCTATAGAAAATTTTTGAGGGCCGATTTTTATGATATTTCCGCTTTCTGTCAGGATAATATTTTTTTCCCTTAATCCGCACTCTCGGGCGATTTCGCTGTGAGCGACAAGCATTGAATATTGTCCGTGAATCGGCATAAAAAATTTCGGCCTCATTATTTCTACCATCCTTTTTAATTCCTCCTTCTGGGCATGTCCTCCGGCGTGAATATCCATCATTTTATAATGAAAAATTTTTGCCCCCTGCCTCAAGAGATTGTCTTTCAGGATTTGGACCGTTCTTTCGTTGCCGGGTATGACAGAGGAGGAGAAAATTATGCTGTCGCCCTGTTTTAGTTTGATATAGGGGTGACGTTTATTGGCTATCCTCATCAATATTGCCCTTTCTTCTCCTTGGGCGCCAGTGCAAAGTATGGTAATTTTTTCGTCAGGCAGACTGTGAATGTTTTTGGGGGCTATCAGCGTCCTTTGACCGATTTTGAGATATTTTAAATATTTTGATATTTCAACGTTGGTTTTCATTGAGTGACCGTCAATCGCGACTTTACGCCCGTGTTTTTCCGAAAGATAAATAATCTGCTGGATTCGGTTAATGAGAGAGGCAAATGTGGCGGCAATGATTCTGCCTTTGGATTTTTGGAATATTTCTTCAAGATTTTCCTGAATGGTTTTCTCGGAAATTGAATGGCCGGCGTTCTCTGCGCCGGTGGAATCGGAGAAAAGCAGTAAAATCCTCCTTCTGGCGAATTCTTTTAGTTTATTAATGTCTGACGGGGAATCATATAATGGATTGGGGTCAAATTTGAAGTCGGCGGTATGGAACAGATTGCCTACCGGAGTTGAGATAAAAAGGCCAAGGGTGTCTGGAATATTATGCGTCATTTTGACAAATTCAACCCTGAATGGATTGAGATTAATTTGATATCCCGTTTTTACGGTTTTTATGTTAAGTTTTTTAAGGCCTGGAAATTCTTCCTGCCTTCTGGTTATAATTCCCGTGGTTAAGGGGGCGGCAAAGATTTTTGGATATTTTAATTTTTCAATAAGATAGGGAATTGCTCCAATGTGGTCATAGTGACCGTGGGTAAATATCGCTCCGACAATATTTTTTTCTTTTCCTTCAAGATATTTTATGTTGGGGATAACAAAATCAATGCCGGGCATATCTTCTTCCGGAAAACGAAGCCCCATATCAATAATCAAAATCCTTCCTTGGAATTCAAGGAGCATCATATTTCTTCCTACCTCGCCCAGTCCTCCCAGGGGAATGATTTTAAGAGCTTGTTGTCTTGATGGTTTAGACATAAAAATAAATTCAAAATTAAAAATGCAAGATGCAGAATGACAATGCAAAATTAAAAATTTTAACTTTTGACATCTAATTTTTAAATTTGAGCGAAACGACAGTGCCCAGGGGGAGATTTGAACTCCCAAGCCTTGCGGCATACGGCCCTGAACCGTACGTGTTTGCCAGTTTCACCACCTGGGCTAGCGCGCCTACTCCGTATCAACCTGCTGGCAGGCAGGCGCCACGTCCGCCCTTATTTCAGTTTTTTCTTAAATTCTTCTATCATTGCGACGGGTAGGGGATCAACACCGTTGATTATCGCCATATAATAAGATGTCCAATCAGCCAAGATTATATTGCTAAAGATTTTTTCCAGTAAAGTTTTGCCAGAAAGATCAATTATTACTCCGGGAATATTTCTTGCTTTGATCATCTCCATGGTTACTTTCATTCTTTTTATGATTTTCTGGTGTTCTTCATTATTCTTTAAAATAATGACAAATAGGTTCTCGTTAGTTTTTACATAGGCGTTTAATTCATTATGATTCAGTTCCGGGAAATGATTGGAAAAAGCATGAATTTTACTGTTTTCGTTAAACTTGATTTTCCAAATATAAGCCAGTGCCTTGAGACGGTCTGAAGTGTATATGAGGGGAATTCTTTTTGCGATTTTTTTTGCCAGTTTTTTTCCCGCATTTTCTTTTTCTGCTGGTTTGAGATTTTTTGCCATTGCTATAATTTCTTTGGATCTATCCTCAATTAAGCCGACATTGCTCAAAATTTTTGCCAAACCGGCAAAAGTATAACCACACCCTAATCTCGGCGATGGCACATCTTGTGGCATTATCGCCATGGGTGTTTTATGTTTCTGGCAGTATTCCCGTAGCTTTCCATCGGTAGTTAGGCCGACGATATTTAAACCTCGTTTTTTCGCTTCCAGATAGCAGCTTAGGGATTCCTCGGTATTGCCGGAATAAGAACTGATAATCACCAGGCTTTTTTTGTCGGTTTGGGGAGGCAAGGTATAGGTTTTGTTAACAAAAAACGGAAAAGATAAATTTAGCCAATCTCGTAAAAGTTCGGCTGGCCAGGCGCTGCCACCCATACCACACACTATTAAATTTTCAATTTTCAATTTACAATTTTCAATTTTAATGTGTTTGGCGGCATCTATTCCTTCTTTGAATTGTTTTGGAAAGTTTAAAAGCATCCGACGCATATCGGACTTATCAACGCTATTGACAGATTTTTTAGAGTATGATAGCATAAATTGAAAATAAAATGTTGTTTGACAAAATAAGGAAGGAGGTAAAACCAATGGCTGAAGTCGTAAAAGGCTCAACATTTTTGAGCGGCAGGGGCGCAGTGGCAGTGCTATTAAACAGGGAAGAGATAGAAAAAATTAATGAGGGCCTGCGCAAAAGGGGAGAGGCAAACCAGACACTTATTGCTGAACTTGAAGAAGCCAAGAAACAAATAAGAGAAGAATAGATCAGTTATCTTATCAAAATCTCTTGTCAAAATGACAGGAGATTTTTGTTTTGAATTTTAAAAATTTAGAAATTGATTGAAAATTGTCCCGTCACGGCGGGATCCCGTCAAAGGCGGGAAAATTGTAAATTGGAAATTATTTCCAAACCCTCTTAGTTTTGATATGCCAGTTTTTAGCTCCGACAAATCTTTTTGACGGGTCGGCGATTATTTTCGCTTCAATCCCTTTGATATTTTTATCAACTATGTATAAAAACGGCGGACTGTATAGAAATACAGCCGGGTAATCTTCCAGAACTATTTCTTGAAACTCTTCATATTTTTTGGCTCGGCTTTCCTCGTTTAAGCTTTGTCTGGCCTCTTCAAGGAGTTTATCGGCGTTTCGGTTCCCGAATTCAGAAAGATTCAGGCCCGGATTTTTCTTCTGGGAAGAATGCCAGAACGGAAATGGGTCTGGAATCATGCCGAGAATTTCCCCGAACAGCAAAGCGTCATATTCTCTGGGCTTAATTTTGTTTTGTTGAATATCATAGCTTCCAAAAATTTCCAGATTAACTTTTACGCCCAATTTTTTCCACTGCTCCTTAAGCATTGTTCCAAGCAACTCGGTTTCGGACGCGTCGGGAGCGGTCAGGGCGATCTCCAATGGAATTTTTTCTTCTTCTGTTATGGTTTTGTTGCCGATTTTCTGGGTTTTTTCAATGATTTTTTCACGCAAACCGTCGCCGTCAACATCTTTAAAACCGGATTTTTCCAGAATCTCTTTTGCGAGTTCCTCGTTAAAATCGGTTTTTTGAGATGGCGGAATGAATCCAAAAATTTCCGGCAGAATGGGGGAAGAGATTATTCTTGCTTGTTCCGCCCAAATTTTTTTGTTGATTTCTTTCCTATCCGTTCCGACGGTCAGGGCCTCCCGCACATTTTTTTCGGAAAGAATCTCGGAATGAGTCCTGTTTAAAAATATTGAAAAATACCTTGGCAGCAGGAAAGAATAAGTGTTTGGTTTTTTTGTAATTTTTTCGGGATCAATAAAGGAAAGAGAGTTGATTCCCCGCACCAAATTTTTATTAAATGCGAATACGGCTTCTTCAATATCAAAGAAGAAAAGAAAGGTCATTTCCTTGATGTATGGCCCTTCGTTATAAAAATGCGGATTGGCTTCAAGGACATAAGAACTGATAAAACCCAACTCATTTTTTTTGAAATTTTTAAATTTATAGGGGCCGGTGCCAATGGGCCCTTTTATATTAAAATCAGCCAGGGGAAAATTTTTGGGATGAATATTTTCCCATATGTGCTTCGGCAGAATCCCCAATGTCAAATTTTCAAGAAACGGCGCATAAGAATTTTCCAATATAAATTGGACTTTGAAATCGTCAATTTTTTCAACTTTTACGCCGAGCCAGTTTATTCGCAGAGGGCTTGTATATTCTTGGTCCTGCAGAATTTTAATTGTAAAGATTACATCCTCGGCATTAAATTCAATTCCGTCATGCCATTTTACCCCTTGTTTTAAGGCAATTTCATAAATTTTGCCGTCTTCTTTGATTTCGTAATTTTCGGCGAGGTCGGGAATTATTTTTCCTTCATTGTCGTATTTCATGAGTCCCGAAAAAACAAGTTGCGAGATGTCTCTGTCAACGTCGTTAAAGGGCGCAAGAAGGGGATTTATGAACCTTGGTTGTCCTATCAGGGCCTCTGAATAATGGCCTCCTTCTTTGGGGACAATCTGGGAATTTTTTAGCCACCAGTCCTGAACCATAAAGCCCAGAGACACAAAAAGCAGGATATAAAAAACAAGAAAATAGATTTTTTCTTCAAGGCCCAAGACCTCCGGAAATTTTTTCCATTGCCAGAATTTCGGCCATCCAACCCATTTTTCCGGAAAAAGTTTTTTAAATAGTCCTCTGATTTTCGGCAAAATAAAAAATCTTAGTTTTTCAACTATTAAATTAAGGGTTTTTTGAAAAGTTTCTGTTTTCATTGCGAATTAGAAGAATAAATTCACCACAGCGCCGCCAATAAACAAAACAGCCAAAACTATGGTTGAAATAAAGAGAATTTTTTCAAACCCTCTTTTTTTGCGATAGACATTGCTTTCTCCTCCGAAAGCCGACGAAAGACCAGCTCCTCTTTGTTGGAGCAGTATCGCGGTTATTAAAAGACAGGCCACAACAACCTGAAAAATATTGAAGATATTATCCATGATTATAATTTTATGTTATTAACACAAGCGAGGAAATCAAGTCTGACTTGATGACCGAGCGACGTGTTAATATAGTAAGGAGGATATTGCTCTCCTCCTGCTCTATTTTGTAAAAAAAGAAAGAATGGTGCTGATAACGCTTAGTAAAATTGTGGCGAGACACAAGGATTGAAGGCCGTTAATCTGGATTTCCGGGACAAAATAGGCCGTAAGCCAAAGCAAAAAAGCCGAAATAACAAAACTAAAAAATCCAAATGTCAGCAATCTTAAGGGAAGGGTGATTATTTTTATGATTGGTTTTAAAAAGAAATTTACTGCTCCAAGGACAACGCCCGCTAAAATAAGGATTTTTAAATCGCCCCGAAAGCTGAATCCGGGAATAAAAATGCTGGCAACATAAATTCCCAGCGAGTTACCGAGAATTTGAACAAGGAGTCTCATAAACCTTAAATTTATAGTATCATGAAAAAACAGCTCAGTCAATTAAGGCCCGTTTTCTTAGCTTTCTATGGTAGTTAATTGCAAACCGGTGAGCTTCGTCGCGCAGTTTCAATATTAAATTAAAAATTTCTCGGGGCAGGGTTTCAAGAAAAACTGGATTTTTTCGGTTTTCAATAAATAGTTTATTGTATTTTTTAGCCAAACTTATGACCTTTATTATATTTTTGATTTTTGATTTTTGATTTTTGATTTTGAGCGCAACATTAAGTTGCGCGATTCCGCC
>Ga0066637_10001140_pt1 | contig 16965 bp, 18 predicted proteins | sample CryGeyCG2014_020_FD_62737 | JGI IMG/M metagenome (GOLD analysis project Ga0066637, IMG submission 62737) | Groundwater microbial communities from aquifer - Crystal Geyser CG08_land_8/20/14_0.20 | ecosystem: Environmental > Aquatic > Deep subsurface > Groundwater | place: USA: Utah: Grand County...
GCACTTTTTGCTCGCTTCGCTCGCAAAACCTGCACTAAAAGCACTTTTGCTTCGCACTGAAAACTAGCACGTCACGAGATAGTCGAGGATGTTCTGAAGCAGCACCGTGCTGTTCGTCTGCTCGAGCGGGTATGCGACGTAGAGGACGCGACCTGCATAGCGCGTCTCGTATATTCCCGGATACTCCTTGCCGCCCACCTTCAGAATCGCGAGCTTCGAAACGGCCTCGGGATTCTCGGAAACAACCGCGAATTCCGTGACGGGCACGCCGAAGTCCTTCATCAAGCCGCGCATCGTCAGGTGGTCGATGTTCACAGTCTCGAGCTCGACGTTTTTCTGCCCCGTCTTCGTCTCGATGTAGCGAGCCATCAGCACCTTCTCGAGGATGCCGAACCCGCGCCGCGTCGTGGAATTCGTCAGAATGTCGTAGTAGTAGTGCTCGTTCACGGGCGTCTCGCCGCGCGCCTTCATCTCCGCAACCATCTGCTCGTCCAAGTCGCGCGCCTTCTGAAGCTCGAATTCGTCGACGTAGTAGCTCGTGGCGGAGTCGCCTATCCAAATCATGGAGCCGCCCGCGTTCAGGTACGACTCAAGCGCCTTCGCCTGCGTTATCGAGACGTTCTTCATGCGCTCGATGATGATGAGGTCGTACCCTTTCAGCAGCCCGAAGCTCATCTGCGACTGGGGAAACGGCTCGATGTAGGCGTTGTAGGAGCGCGCGTGCCTCAGCATGCCCTCCAGCGTCTTAGGGTCGCCGATGCCCGTGTCCCCTGAGATGAGCGCCACCTTCGAGTGCGAACGCATGATGGTGTTGCAGTAGATTTCGCACCAGTTCCCCGGCACCTGCGAACAGTGAATCCACTGGAACTTGGTGAGCACGACGAGAAGGACGATAATCAGTATCAGGACGACGAGTATGTGCGGCAGCTCCTTCTCCAGTTCCTTCACTCCGTCCGCCATGAAGAAGGTTGCGCGCGATACATTTAAAGCATTTGTTTTGTTACCCGTCTGTATGCTTGTAAAGGGGAAGCATTACAGGACCGTTTGGTGGGAGCGGGGCAGCGTAAAGCTCATCGAACAGAACGCTCTGCCCTTCGAATTCAAAATCGCGACGTGCCGCGGCTTCAGGCAGACCGCGCGTGCCATCGGCAATATGACTGTTCGCGGCGCGCCCGCCATCGGCGCGGCGGCTGGTTTCGCCATGGCGCAGGCGATGCTGGCGGGAAAGGCGAAGGAAGGCACGGGATTGATTAAGGCAACCCGCCCGACCGCGGCTGACCTTTTCCATGCGGTTGACAGGGTTGCTGCCGCCGATGACGCGCTTGAGGAGGCGCAGCTGATTGCCGACGAGAACGTCCGCGCGTGCGAGCGCATCGGCGAAATCGGAGAGAAGCTCTGCGAAGCGCGAGTCCTAACCCACTGCAATGCAGGATGGCTGGCTTGCGTGGACTGGGGAACCGCCCTCGCACCGGTCTATGCCCGGCACCGCAAGGGCAAGCGCGTCTTCGTCTACGCCGACGAAACCCGTCCCCGCTCGCAGGGTGCGCGGCTTACGGCGTGGGAACTTCAAAACGAGGGCGTGCCGCACGCAATCATAGCGGACAACGCCGCCGCCTATTTCATGCAACGCGGGGAAATCGACTGCGTTTTCGTCGGTGCCGACCGCATAGCCGCAAACGGCGACTTCGCGAACAAAATCGGGACGCTGGAAAAGGCGATATGCGCGAAGGAGTTCGGGATCCCGTTTTACGTGTGCGCGCCGCAGTCGACGATAGACGCGAAGTGCAGGGACGGAAAGGCGATTCGGATTGAAGAACGTGATGAGGACGAGGTGCTTTTCCAGACGGGATTGTGCGACGACGGCAGAATCGGGCGCGTGCGCGTGTGCGCGCCGCTTTCACACGCGAAGAACCCCGCCTTCGACGTGACGCCCGCGAAGCTCGTCACGGCGTACGTAACCGAACGCGGCGTGCTAAGGCGCGGGAATTTAATACGTGCGGCGCACAAGTGAACTCATGCCTAGGAAACTCGTCAGCATGCTCGGACCGTTCCAGAATCCCGAGGCGATGAAACTCGCGTCCGAAAAGGTGGAAACGCGAGGCGCGTCTGCCGCAGGGAATAGCCGCACCGAGAAAACAGCGGGGCGGATAAACAAAACCCTGGAAATGGCGCTCCGCGACGCCAGCATCGGCGGGCAGATACGCGACGCCCTCGCACCGCACGCGCGCGCGGGAAATCTTCTTGCGCTCGCGCACTATCTTTCGCACAACATGACGGTCGACGCCAGGAACGGCGAGTACGTCCCCAAGCGCGGGACCGACAAGGAGGCGATGGAACTCCACCAAAAACTGGTTGAAACAATAAGGAACGGCAGGAAAATGCCGACTACGCAGAGAGGGAAGCTCACCAACGTGTTTATCGCGCCTGCGAAGGCTGGCAGCGCCTACGCGAGGAATATAATAATTGAACTCAACATGCCGCTCGTGCTCGGAATTGCCGGCAAAGGCCATATCGGCGGCGCCAGTAAATTCGAGGACAGGTGGATGGAAGGGGTGTTAGGGCTAAGTCGCGCGATAGAGGGCTACAGCCCCGAAATCAGTGGGTTTTCGACGTACGCCGCGACGTGTATAAGGCATGCGATTAATCGCAGCAGCTGGAACGAGTCCAGAAACGTGAGGATACCGGCGGGCCTGCGCGATTTGGAAACGGAAATCTGGAAATACCTCAAAACGCTTCCGCCGTCTGCGGAGGAGCCGAGCCCGGCGGATATCGCGAAAAAGCTCGGGGTAGCGGAGAAAAGGGTGAGGCGCGCCCTGGAAATCGGGCCCGATGTTCCGATGAACAAGCAGTTCAACGAGGGCGAACCGTTGACGTCGGCGACGCTGCTTTACGCGGATGACCGGAGCTTCGCGCGCGCCGAGGACCGCATACTGGTGGAAGAACTGATGAGGGTGCTCACGCCTCGCCAAAGGGCGGTTATAAGGAAGCGGTTCTGGGAGGGCAAGACGCTCGTTTCGATTGGCAGGAAGATTAATATCGGGCGCGAAAGGGCGCGGCAGATAGAAGCCGACGCGCTGGAGAAGATGCGACGCGAGGCATAGCTGAACATAAGCGTTAAAAGGCGCGGGGGCGCAAAGTAATCGCATGTCACAGGACAAGATACAGGCGCCGAGCAGTTCCACCGGGCTGATGAGGTTCTACGACGTTACCTCGAGCAACATCCTGCTCGAGCCTAAGACGGTGCTGATTTTCGCGGTGGCGTTCATCGTGCTCGAGCTGATTCTGCACGTCATAAAAGTATAAGTCATCTTACGAGCGCGTAGTAGCCCTTCCTTTTCTCGAAAATCTCGCCCTCTTCCTTGAGTATCGAGAGCGCCGCGACGCACGCGTCCTGCGGCATCTTCGTAGCGACGCACGCCTGCCCGAGCGTCATCTCGCCCTTGAGCAGCGCCTTCTGCACTTTCTCGCCCGCTTCCGCGAGGAACGTCCGCGTCGCGATGTAGTATTTCTTGTCGAACCCGCGCACGCCCATGACGGAATGCCCCTTCACCTGCGGCTCAAGCTCTTTTGAAAGACGCTTGGCTTCCAGCTCGGTCTCGACAACCAGGAAGCCTGTTTTTTCAAGCGCCGCGAGCTGCGGGTTCGGAGCTGCCGTCGCCTGCGCCGCCAACGCGCCCGCAGGAAACTTCGACGCGAGCTCCTTCTTTCCTACAAGCGCGAAAACGCCCTTCTGGATTTCGAAGAACTCGTAGTCGTCGCCGTCCTGGACGCCCGCGGTCTTCCGCAACGACTCGGGTATGGCTATGGCGAGCACGTCGCCGTGCCTGAAGAAACGCATCCGATCCCCAGACAAAAGAAAGGCGGAGTTGTTTAAAGGGATTGCTATTGCAGGGCGAGCAAACGCCGATATTGCCAGTTCCGTTCCTCGGGGACTGCGGCGGCGGCGGCGTAATTGGCGGCATGAACGGCGTGACCGGCAACGTGGGCGGTTGCGACGGCGTGCCCTGCGGCGCGGGCAGCTGCGCGTGCCGCGCCTTCCTCGGCGTCGCGGGCTGCGGCGTGGCTGGCAAACGCGGCGGAACGGGCTTTGCCAACTGACAGCTCGCCGCGAACCCAGGCGCGCGCCGCTTCTATGGCTTTTCTCGGACGGTTGTCCTTCGGATACTTCTTTTCGAAATGCGGGAGTACGCGCTCCGCACAGCCTGCAGCCCAAAATGCCAGTTTCCTTTGATCCGTCTTGGCAGCAAGTTCCGCTATCCTGTCCATTTCAGTCCGCCGGGGGGTTATTCTCCGAAAAAACCTGCGCTTCGAAGCGGTATATCTTCGCCCGCGCGTCCTTCCAGTAGTCGGGGGCGAGCCCCGCCTTGCCGCTCAGATGTTCGAGAAACTGCTTCGCGTCCCATTTCCATTCCACCGGAACTTGCGGCAGCAGCAAGCCCGAATAAGGCCCCATTTGAATAATCAGTCCGTCGCGCCCGATTTTGATTTTTTTCGGCAGTTCCTCGCGCTTGCCGCGCAGTTCCTCAGGCGGCGTGAGCACGCTCACCTCAACTAGCACGTGCTTCATTTCCTCCGCGTCAACCGGGGGGAAGCGCGGGTCGCCGAACGCGGCGCTCACCGCTGCCTCGCATACTGCATCGCCCAACGGCTTCGAGGGATACGGAAAGCCGATGCATCCGCGCAGCTCGCGGGACGGAAAGGAATGGAGAGTGACAAAGACGCCCCGCTTATCGGGAAAATCGGGGCTTCGCATTACTTTACGGCTCGCCGAGTATTCGGAAATGGCTTGTCTGGCTAGTAAAATCAGCTTGCGTCCGCCGGACTTGGTCAAAACAGCCCGCATGTTATATACTCGCCTTCCGCGAATTTAAAGCGTTGCTTCCGATACGCCGTCGGAAAAAGGCATAAAAAGCTCGTCGGAGTTAATTTTGGAAAGGGGGGTTCCGTATGAAGAATTTCGTTGAGGGTAACGCATACACATTCGACGACGTGCTGCTTCTTCCGAACGCTTCGGACGTGCTGCCGAAAGACGCGAACGTCCGCACGCGCCTGACGAAGAAAATCAGCCTGAACATCCCGCTCATAAGTTCCGCCATGGACACCGTCACGGAAAGCGCGATGGCAATCGCGCTCGCCCACGCAGGCGGGGTCGGCGTGATTCACCGCAACCTCGGCCCGCAGGAGCAGGCGCGCGAGGTGGAGAAGGTGAAGAAATCCGCGAACTGGATTATCTCCAACCCCGTCACGGTGAACCCGAACGACCCGATAGACAAGGCGCTTCGGATTAACAGGGAAATGGGAATCGGCGGATTTCCGGTTGTCGAGGGCGACAGGCTCGTCGGAATCATAACGAACAGGGACTGGCGGCTTCAGGGGGACGGGCGCAGGCCCGTGCGCGAGGTGATGACGAAGGACGTCGTCACCGCTTCGCCGAACGTTTCCGTCAACGAGGCGAAGAAGCTGATGCACGAGCACCGCATCGAGAAGCTGCCCGTCGTCGATAAGAGCAAGCGGCTCATCGGGCTCATCACGTTCCGCGACATCGAGAAGAACGAACGCTTCCCCGACGCGTGCAAGGACGGGGAAGGGCAGCTGCGGGTGGGCGCCGCGATAGGGACGAGCGATTCGGAACGCGTCGCCGCGCTGGTGAAAGCGGGGGTTGATTTCGTCGTCGTTGATACCGCGCACGGGCACTCGCGCGGCGTAATCGACGCAGTGAAGCTCATAAAGAAGGAGTTCGGGGGATTGCAGGTGATTGCGGGCAACGTAGTCACTCCCGAAGCGACGAAGGCGCTGATTGCGGCAGGCGCGGACGCGGTCAAGGTGGGCATCGGACCCGGGACGATATGCACGTCGCGGGTTGTTGCGGGCGTGGGGGTACCCCAACTCACGGCGGTTTACGAATGCGCGCACGCGGCGGGCGACGTGCCGGTAATCGCCGACGGAGGAATACGCTACTCGGGCGACATAGCGAAGGCGCTCGCTGCGGGCGCGTCGTGCGTCATGATTGGCTCGCTTTTCGCGGGCACGGACGAAGCCCCCACCAGGACGATATTCGTGAACGGGCGCAATTACAAGGCGTACCGCGGCATGGGCTCGGTTTCGGCGATGGAAAGCGGCTCGAAGGGACGCTACTTCCAGGAGCATCTCAAGGACCGCGAGAAACTCGTGCCCGAGGGCGTCGAGGGGCTCGTTCCGTACAGGGGGCGCGTTTCCGAGGTCGTCTACCAGCTCGTCGGCGGGCTGAAATCTACCATGGGCTACTGCGGGGCAGCGACGCTTCCCGAACTCAAGAGGAAGGCGCGATTCGTCGCCATAAGCGGCGCGGGGGTTCAGGAAGGGCACCCGCACGACATCATCATCACGGACGAGGCGCCGAACTACCCGCAGAAGTGAGCGCATGGCTGTTTCAGGCGACGCGCTCAGGCGGCTAATCGCGGAAGGCGCGGTGAAGGATTTTCGCGACTTGAAGGCGCAGCTGCAGCCCGCGTCGGTTGATTTGACTGTTTCGCGGGTTTTCCGATTCGTTTCGGCAGGCGCAATCGACTTCGACAATTCGGAAAGAAAAATGGCGGACGTCGAGGAAATCCGTTTTGACGAGAAGGGCTGGGCATTACTCCCGCAAGGTGCCTACAAAATCCGCTTCGCAGAAGCGGTCCGCATTCCTTCCGATTATTGCGCCGTTACATTCGCCCGCTCTTCGCTCGCGCGGTGCGGGTGCGACTTGTACAACGGATGGTGGGATCCGGGTTACGAAGGACGCGGGGAGAGCGTATTCGTCGTGCACAACGAGCACGGCTTGCGGCTCAAAAAAGGCGCGAGGGTTGCGCAACTCGTTTTTTTCCGCCTGAACGAGGAAGCGAAGGAACTATACGGCGGAATACATCACAAGGAAAATCTGGAGGGCGGGACGAAATGAAAATCGGAATAGTCATAGGGACGAACGAGCCCGAAACCGTATGGAACGCTTTCAGGTTCGGCAACGTCGCGCTCAAGGCGGGGCACGGGACGAGGGCGTTCCTGCTCAACAGGGGCGTGGAACTCGGGGACATACGCGACGAAAGGTTCGACGTCAAGGCGCAGGTTGATTCCTTCCTCGGAAGCGGCGGCAGGATTCTCGCCTGCGGCACGTGCCTGAAGTCGCGGCACAAGGAAGGGAGCACCGTCTGCCCGATTTCAACGATGAACGATTTGCTCAGACTCATCGAGGAGTCGGACAGGATTCTGACGTTCGGCTGAAACCTGCGGCGGACAACCTTTTATTTATCATCGCTCCCTAGTTCCAGCATGACGCTCAGGCAGCCCATCGTCGTGACGATGGGGCACGTTGATCATGGCAAGACTTCGATACTGGACGCCATACGCAGCACGCGGGTGCAGGCGAAGGAGGCGGGCGCGATAACGCAGTCCATAGGCGCGAGCGAGGTGCCTGCCGACGTCATCATGGAAACGTGCGGCGAACTGCTCGCGAAACTGCACATCAACCTCACGCTTCCGGGGCTGCTTTTCATAGACACGCCCGGGCACGAGGCGTTCACGAACCTCCGCAAGCGCGGCGGAAGCATCGCGGACATCGCCATCCTGGTCATCGACGTCACGAAAGGCATCGAGGCGCAGACAATCGAGACGATGGAAATCCTGCGCGAATACAAGACGCCTTTCGTCATCGCGCTTAACAAGACGGACGCGATAGACGGCTGGCGTGCAAACGAAGGCGAGTGCTTTTCCGACACAATCGCGAAGCAGCGCGAGGACGTGCAGGCGCGTTTGGACGAAAAGATATACGCACTCGTCGGCGAACTCTACAAATACGGATTCAGCGCGGAGCGTTTCGACCGCGTATCCGACTTCACGAAGCAGATTGTAATGATTCCCGTGAGCGCGAAGCGCCGCGAGGGGTTGCAGGAGCTCCTGATGTACGTCGCGGGCTTGGCGCAGCGTTTCCTCGAAAAGAACCTCGAATTGCACACGACGGAGGGAAAGGCGAGCGTTCTTGAGGTGCGCGAGGAACGCGGCTTGGGCGACACGCTCGATGTGATTCTTTACGACGGCGTCCTACGGGTGGGCGACGAAATCGTATTCGCGGGCAGGGACGGCCCGATTAAGAGCAAAATCAAGGCGCTGCTGAAGCTGAAGCCGCTCACCGAGATGCGCGAAGGAGGCGAGTTCGCTTCCGTCGACGAAGCGGGCGCGGCGTGCGGCGTAAAGATATCCTGCGAGCGCGCGGGCGAGGCGCTTGCGGGCTCCTCGCTTTTTGCGGTAAACGAAACGAACGAGGGGAACGCGCTCGACGACATAAGGCGCGAGATGACGGATATTATCACGGAGAGCGAATCGGTAGGCGTGATACTGCGAGCGGACGCACTTGGCTCGCTGGAAGCAATCGCACGCCTTCTGAAAGCCGAGGGCATCCCCCTCAAGAGCACGGGCGTCGGAAGCCCGTCGCGCAAGGACGTCGCCACCGCCTCGTCGATGCGCGAGAACGAACCGTTCCTTGCGGTCATATTCGCATTCAACGTCCCGATAGACGACGACGTGCGCAGGAGCGCCGAGGAAAGCGGCGTGAAGCTGCTCGACGAAAAAATTATCTACAACCTGATAGACGGATACAGGCACTGGGTTGACGAGGAAAGGGAACGCGAGCGCAAGGAGGCTTTTTCGCGCCTGATTCTGCCAGCGAAGGTCCTTGTCATGGAGGGGTGCTGCTTCCGGGTGAGCAATCCCTGCATATTCGGCGTCGAGGTGCTCGAAGGCCGCATACGCAAGGACATCCCGCTCGTCAACGAGGAGGGAGAACGCGTCGGGGTTGTCCGTTCGATACAGCACGAGAAGGAGGCAATTGAGGAGGCGAAAAAGGGCAAGCAGGTGGCAATCAGCATGTCCGAACCGTTCTTCGGCAGGCAGGTGCGCGGCAAGGACGTGCTCTATTCCGACATGACGCGCGAGGACGTCAAAATCCTCGAGGAGAAATACCCGAAGACGCTCAGCGACGGCGAGAAGGAGCTTCTCGCGGAAATCAAGAAGAAAAAGGGCATCATAACGTCGTTCTTTTCGTGAGAAAATGCGCATATCCGTCGTCATCCCGACATACAACGAGAAGAAGCGCATCGGCGCGTGCATTCGTTCCCTGCGCCATCAGTCCCTTCCGCCCTATGAAATAATCGTCGCCGACGATGAAAGTCCCGACGGAACCGCCGCAATTGCCAGAAAAATGGGTGCGAAAGTAGTTACCGTCACGAAGAAGCGCATCGCTGCGGGAAGACAGGCCGGCGCCAGGGTTGCCCGCGGCGAAATAATCGCGTGCACGGACGCGGACGCGGTTCTTGATAAAAATTGGCTGCGGGAATTGTGCGCGCCTTTTTCCGACGAAAAGGTCGTTTCCACGCACGGCGCTGTTTTCCTTACCGACGGCAACAAATTAGACGAATTCGCCTGTCGCTGGTTCCTGAATCCCTACTTCGCGGCTTCGAACGCGCTCGGGCTTCCGAGCGGCGCGGGCTCGTCAATGGCGGTTCGCGCGTCGGCGCTGAAAAAAATCGGCGGGTTCGACGAAACGCTTGTCACGGGCGAGGACGTGGACGTTCAACGCCGCATACGGCGCGTCGGCAGAACCGTTTTCATCGGGAATGCGATTGCGTCCGTGTCCGCCCGCCGCATCAGAAAATGGGGCTACCTCAAGTTCTTTCTCTTTCATTTCGGCAACTGGCTGCGCATCCTGTTCGGCAACCCCGCAAGGGCGTACGAGCGCGTCCGGTAGCGAACGGAAGCCGAATGCGGCTGAGCGAAGCCGGACACCGACGCGCGAGCAGAACGGGTTCGCTAGCGAAAGGATTTAATGCCGTCGGGACGTATTTTTTCCATGCGTGCTATCGAGCGGTACGACTCAAAGGCAGTCGAGGAGGAAGTCCGCGCGTTCTGGAAGGAGAAACGGATACCGCAAGGCTTGGCGGAACACCGCAAGGGCGCGAAGAAATATTTCCTGCTCGACGGCCCGCCGTACGTGAACGGGACTCCGCACGTCGGGCACGTGAAGACGACGGCGTGCAAGGACGTCTGGACGCGCTTCAAGTACATGCAGGGGTACGACACGTACATCCAGCCGGGTTTCGACTGCCACGGCCTGCCCGTCGAGGTCGTCGTGCAGAAGGAGCTCGGCGTGCGGACGAAGCAGGACATCGACGCCATGGGCATCGACCGCTTTGACGACGCTTGCCTGCAGAAGATTCTCAACAACGAAAAGGCGTGGATGGATTATTATCTGCAACTCGGCGCGTGGCGCGCGTACTTCGAACCGTACTTCACCTACAAGAAATACTACATGGAGAGCGCGTGGTGGACGGCGAAGGCGCTGCACGAGAAGGGCTTCCTCGTCGAAGGCGAGACGCCTACGTTCTGGTGCGCGCACTGCGAAACCGTGCTCAGCGGCTACGAGGTGAGCGACTCCTACAAGGATTTGACCGACCCCTCCCTTTATGTCAAGTTCAAGGTCAAGGGCGCGAAGAACGAATACCTGGTTGCGTGGACGACTACGCCCTGGACGCTGATATCGAACGTCGCGCTGTTCGTGCACCCGAAGGAAACGTACGTGAAGGCCAGGGTCGGCGAGGAAACATACATAATGGCGAAGGCGCGACTGGACGCCGTTTTGCGGGGCATTCTTGAAACCGACTTCGAGATTATCGAGGAGTTCCCGGGCGAACGCCTGAGCGGGATGGAATACGAGCCGCTTTTCGACGTGCCTGCGCAAAAAAGTCTGGGCGACAAGGCGCACCGCGTCTACCTCAGCATCCACATCATGAAGTTCAAGCGCTACAAGAAGCACAAGCTCACGAACTCCGACGAGGAAGAATACGAGGAGTTCGTCACCATGGCGGACGGCTCGGGAATCGTGCACTGCGCGCCCGGGCACGGAGCGAGCGATCACTACGTCGGAAAGCATTACGGACTGCCTGCGGTTTCTCCCGTAGACGAACAGGGATGCTTCACCTCCAAAGCGGGCAACGAGCTGAAGGGGAAATTCGTCAAGGCTGCCGACAAGGAAATCATCGAGCGCCTGAAAGACGAGGGGAAGCTCCTGCATTTGGGAAAGGTGACGCACGCGTATCCGCTGTGCTGGCGCTGCAAGAACCCGCTCATATACCGCCTCACGAAGCAGTGGTACTTCAAGATTGACGAGATTAAGGAAAAAATGCTCGACGCCAGCGAGGGCGTCAAGTGGATGCCTTCCTTCGGAAAGGAGGCGTTCGGCAACTGGCTCGAGCAGAGCGGCGACTGGTGCATTTCGCGCCAGCGCTATTGGGCTATTCCGCTTCCAATCTGGGTATGCCCGAAGTGCGGCCGCAAGGAGGTAATCGGCAGCGTCGCGGAGCTGCGGGAGAAGGCGGAGAAGGACCCTGGCGAGCTCGACGACCTGCACAGGCACACGGTGGACTCCATCAAGCTCAAGTGCGTCACCTGCGGCGGAAGCATGGAGCGCGTCAAGGACGTGTTCGACGTCTGGTACGATTCGGGAATATCGCCGTGGGCGTCGCTGGGCTATCCGTTCAGGAACAAGGAACTGTTCGAGTCGATGTTCCCCGTTGACTTGATAAACGAGTCGCAGGACCAGATTCGCGGATGGTTTTACACGCTGTTCTTCGCAGGGATGGCAGCCCACGGGAAACCCGCGTTCAAGAACGTCGCGATGATGGGCTGGGTGGTTGACGAGAAGGGCGAGAAGATGAGCAAGTCCCTCGGCAACGTCATCCCCGCGAAGGAGGGAATCGAGAAAGTCGGGGCGGACGCGATACGCCTGTATTACTGCTGGGAAATAGCGCCGTGGGACGTGCAGAAGTTCAGCATGCATTCCGCCTCGGAGGTACAGAAGGCGCTGAACATCCTATGGAATTCCTTTGCGTTTTTCAGGATGTATGCCCCGAATGGTTTCAGGGCAAGCGCGCCTTCGCCGGAAACCCCGGAGGACAGGTGGATTCTTTCCCGCCTGAACACATTGGCAAGGGAGGTTCCGGCACACGTGGAGAACTTCGAGTTCCACCACGCAGGAAGAAAGCTCATGCGCTTCATCGTCGACGATTATTCGCGCTGGTACGTGAAACTCACGCGCGACCGCGCGTCCGACGAGCAGTGTGCGAACGCGATGTACAAGTGCCTCGTCGAGACGACGAAGATGCTCGCGCCGTTCTGCCCGTTCATAACGGAATACCTGTACGGGCAGCTGAAGCAGTATGGCGACGAGCGCGAGGAGAGCGTGCACTACTGCCTTTACCCGAAACCCGATGAGTCGCGCATCGACGGGAACCTTGAGGAACGGATGGATGTCGCGATGCGCGTCGCCGAGGCGGTTAATTCCCTGCGCCGCGAACAGAACATAAAGCTGCGCTGGCCCGTGCGCGCCGTAATCGTCACGGGCGACGAGCGGGTTGCGAAGGCGGTTCACGAACTGCAGAGCGTCCTCATAAATTCGCTCAACTCCGTTTCAGTCACGTACTCGGACACGGAGCCGGGATTGCCGTTCAAGGAGTTCGACGGCGGCAAGGCGTTCCTGGACCCGAAACGCGACGAGGAGCTGCTGAACCAGGCGCTGTTCCGCGAACTCGTGCGCGCGATACAGGCGTCCCGCAAGCAGAACGGCTTCAACGTCTCCGAGCGCATCTCGCTTTCGCTTCACGCCGCGGGCAAGCCCGCGTTCTTCCTGCAGGAGTGCCTAGAGGATTTGAAAGAGGAGGTGGGCGCGAAGGGCGTCGTCCTCGTGCCTACCGAAGCGGAAATGAAGGGCGACTTTTCAGTTGAACTGAAGTTCGAGGACGCGCTGGTTAAGGCGAAATACTCGCGCTAAAGCTGGCTTTCGCTAAGAAACGAAAAGAAAAAAAATTAGGGGGGGCGAATTTCGCCTTATTTCTCCTTGGCTACTTCGTATATCGCCTTGAGAGCGACCAGCGCTGCGCCGGGCGCGATGAAGGCGACGATGTAGTTCAGGATGCGGGGCATCTCCGGTCCTACTGCCGGGATGGCTGCCAGCACGGCGGCAAGGCTGGTTGCTCCAACCATGAACGCCACTGTCGCGAGCAGGAAGGCTTTGACCTCCTTCTCGCCGATGTTCAGGATGCCTACGATTATGCCGAGCACTCCAAGCACGAGCACTATCGTGAGGTCGGCAGTGCTGTAGACGAACCCAGCCAAGATTGCGATCACCAAGCCTACGATGAAGGCCCAGGGACCTATCTTGGACATCATACTTTCTGCCATTCTTTCGATGCACCTCCTAACTGGTTACCCTTGAAACCAGAACGGAAAAACCCTTATTAAACGTATTCATTATCGGCAGTTGTCGGAAGGAAAGAGGTTAAATACGCCGAAAGGGTTGTGAAAACGTGAAAAAGACGCAGTCGGGCATCTTCTGGAAGGACGTCGCGCTCGTCGCGCTGGTTCTCATAGTCATTGCGGAGTCGGCGGCGCTTGCCTTCTTCCTAGGTCCGATCCTTCCGAACTTAGGGAAGCACACGATAAACGTGCTGGTGATTGGCACGCCTTCCGAGAACGTGATGTCTCTCCTCGAAACCGAGAACTACCGCATCGCGGGCGTCAACGTCACGGCGGTTCTCGCTGACGCGCAGGTTACCGAGGAAACGCTTTCGAAAGCGGACATCGTAATCATGCAGGGCGAGGAGTACTGCGACAGGACGCTCGACGCCTACGCCTCGGTTCCATGGGATAACTTCCGCAAAATAAAATTCATAATAATCGGGAACGCCTGCTCGCAGTCGCACTCGTCGAACATCGCTGGCTGGAGCGCCCTTATCTACATGAGCAGACAACCCGAAGGCATTGCCGGGGTAATCCGCTATCTCTCTGTCGCCAGCATGCCCATGAAAAGCACGGAATGGAATGGAAAATTCATCGTCGACGCTCAAGACCATGAAATCCTCAACGGCATAGTGAATTTTGAGTATTCGGGCAGGGTCTGGCTTTTCGACAGGGCGCACAAGGGGTTCGTGCTGGCTTCCCTTTCAGAGGGCGTTCCGGACATGGAATCGCAGATAACCGGCAGGTATTCTTCCACTCCCGCGATAGTAAACGTGAACATTGGCTTTGGCAGTACAGTCTATTTCGCCTTCGACCCGTCGACTACTTCGCGCAACATGTTCCTTAACACGCTGCTGTACCTGAGCAATAAATAGGCATTACCGCTTCTTCCTCAAGAGGGCTTTCAGTTCCTCTTCGAATTCTTCGATGTCCTCGAAGTCCCTGTAAACGGAAGCGAATCGTATGTACGCCACCTTGTCGAGCGTCTTCAGCTTCTTCATCGCGAGTTCGCCGACTTCCTTGCTCTGGACCTCGGTTGTCTCGCGCATGCGCAGCTCGCGCTCCACCTCGTCAACCAGGTTGTCGATTTGCTCGGCGGTGACGGGGCGCTTCCAGCACGCCTGAAGGATGCCCCTCTTCAGTTTGTTTCTGTCGAACTGCTCGCGACTGCCGTCCTTCTTGACGACTATGAGTTCGACGATTTCGACGCGTTCGTACGTCGTAAAACGCTTTTCGCATTTCTCGCACTCGCGGCGGCGGCGCGTCTTGTCTTCGGCTTCCCGCGAGTCGAGAACCTTCGTCTCCTCGTGGTTGCAGTAAGGGCAGCGCATGTTCTCAAGCCTGTTGCGCGGTGAATCCTCCCTTGTCGCTGGGCATCAAAAGTAGGTGGGCGCCGCACCGCGCGCATACCATCTCGTCCCCCGCGCCGGCGTTGTCCTTGATTATCAGCTCCTGCTTGCACACGGGGCATATTACGGTCGCGTTCTCCTTGAACTCCGTTTCAACGGGCTTCGGCGCCTGCACGGAAATCATCGCCATTTCCTTCTGCCCCGAATTGATTATGCCGTGGAACGTCGCGGCGGGTCCGTATACGGTTGCACCCGCGCTCACGATTTTCTGTTCGTTGCCTACGGTGAACTCGCCCTGCCCCTCGATTATGTGGAAAACCTCGTCGGTTGCGGGGTGCCTATGGAACGGAAGAATCTGGAACGGCTTGAGGAAGAAGGTATTGTAAACTACCTTGTCGGTTTTGAGCGGCTGCTTCTTGATGAGTTTTTCGGAAGAGAACTCGCGTATCTCGTCGAGCTTGATGGACTCCATATCCTCACCCCTAGGCAATAACGCGCGCCTTATTAAAATCCCTTTTATGCGGAGGCGTGCTTCTGCAACTCGTACAAGTCCACGACTTCCTTTTCAGTTGTCGCCTCGTCCGCGCCCTTGTCCGTCCGCACCCGCACCAGCCGCGGGAAGCGCAGCGCCAAGCCCTCGTTGTCCTTCCATGCGCACTTATGGACGGGCGAGCGCGTGATTTCGTCCGCCTTCACTTCGACGACAACCTTCGGCTTAACCCAGACGTCGGGAGTGAGGAGCGATTCTACGTCGGAAGGTTTCTGCTTTACCGCCAGCTTGGAAAGCGAGTCGTGGAACTCCTTCATCTGCACTTCGCTGAAGCCCGTCCCGATTTTCGCGACAGTGCGGAATCGGTCGTCCGCTTTAACGGCAGTGAGCAAGCCGCCGAAGCCGAACTCCGTGCGCTTGCCCTTGCCGTAGTAAAAGCCGACGATGACGACGTCGATGGTGTCCGCGAGCTTTTCCGAATACGAGCGTTTCAGCTTAATCCACGCGAACTTCCGCCCTCCTGCGACGTAGGGCGCCTCCAAGTCCTTGGCGACGATTCCCTCCAAGCCCGAGGAAACGCATTCGTCGAAGAATTTCTGCAGTTCGCGGGCGTTTTTCGCGATAATATTTTTTGCCAGCGCGACGACGTCGCCCTTTCCCATTATTTCGCCCAGTTTTCTGCGTCTTGCGGAATACGGCTCGTTCGTCCAGTCCTTCCCGTCCAGATACAGGAGCTCGAAAGCGAACATCCGCAATGGCATCTCCTCCGCCTTCTTCGAAACGCCGTGCTTGCGCTTGCGCGTTATCGTCTCCTGAAACGGAAGGAACTCGCCAGTTTCTTCGTTAAAGGCAAGCGCCTCGCCCTCGAATATGAGCTCGCGGGCATTCATCTGCTTTTTGACGCCCGCCACGATGTCGGGGAACATGTGCGTGACGCGCTCCTGCTTGCGCGAGTATATTTCCACGCGGCCGCCGGAAAGATGCACCTGCAAACGGAAGCCGTCGTATTTGCCCTCAACCGCGCACTCGCCGAGCTTCTCGAATATTTCCGCCGCAGTGTTCAGGCGCTCGGCAAGCGCGGGGCGTATCGGGGAAAAAGGCTGCGGCTTGAATGCGCGTATCGCGGACATGCCTTTCGCGAAAAACGTCTCGCCCACCAAACCCAAATCCGACGTCATGTTGAAGGCGCGCTCCAGCTCCACTCGCAGCGATTTGTCGCCCTTTTCCGCGAAGGACCACGCGTCTATGATGGTCGCCTCGCCGACTCCGAGCCGCATGCTTCCCGTAACAAGTCGGACAATCATCCGTCCTTCAAGCGGCGACGCGTTCGACAGCAACTCCGCAAGAAGCTTCACCTTCACCGACTGGCTGCCCCCGCCCGCGCTCGTGGCGATGCGGTAGCAATTGTCGTAAACTTTTTTCACCGTGAGCGTCTGCGCCGCGAGAGACCTCTGCCTCTTGACGGAAAGCAGCTCCTCGGCGGTCAGTCCAATATCGCCTGTTTTCCGATAAGACGCCTCGACCTCCTTCACGCTTTTTCCCGAAACGTGCGCAATCGCCTGCTCCGCGAGCTTGTCGCCGATTCCGAGCTCGACGCCGAAGTGCTGCGGAAGGAGGATTCCCTCGCAAAGATAGGCGAGCTGCTTCACCTCGCTTTTGTCCGCCCTCTTGAAAAGCGCGGCGACGTCGGCGGTGATGTCGAGCCGCTTCGTCTTGCCCTCGATTTCGTCGAACACCTGCGCCACTGAGGCGAAGTCCATGAAGAAGGGAAGGCGGAAACGATATTTAAAAGCACAAGAAGGAAGGGGGATGAATCCGAGGGTT
>Ga0066637_10001142_pt1 | contig 16958 bp, 16 predicted proteins | sample CryGeyCG2014_020_FD_62737 | JGI IMG/M metagenome (GOLD analysis project Ga0066637, IMG submission 62737) | Groundwater microbial communities from aquifer - Crystal Geyser CG08_land_8/20/14_0.20 | ecosystem: Environmental > Aquatic > Deep subsurface > Groundwater | place: USA: Utah: Grand County...
CGCGCAAAAGCGCCGCTTTTGCGACACTGGAGGCGCTTGTTCCGGGAGGATTCAGGATTTTAAGATTCCCGATTCCAGATTAATTTTACCTACCGCAGCGGAACCCGATGCTGCCGTACCAGGCGGACGGGGCGCCGCCCGCGGAGAAGGCGAACACCCCGGCGTAGGCGCCAACGCCCCAGCGGCCGCCCCGGACCACCGCATTGGTTGTTATGCCGCCATAGTACCGACCCACTCCATAATCACCAGTCCAACTGCTGTTTGAAGGCCCAACAACCGACCGCTCCTCATTTAAAACTGCGTTATTCCAGTCATACGGCCACCCGGTATCAAAAGTAACTCCGCCGGGGGCGCCTAGTGTGCCGGCAGCTCCCGCGCCATAAACCCATTCCCACACATTCCCCGACCAGTCCCAAAGCTCTCCGCCGTTGGAAAGGATAAGTTTCGCTTTCGTATTTCTACCCGCGCCATACTCCGGGTCAGCGCCGTCATAGCTTACGCTATCAGTTATCCCCGCATTACCGCGTTTTAAGCCGCCGCCGGCGGACACCAGGCTGCCGATTACGCCATCGGCCCAGTTGGCTCTTTGGGCTTCAATATTCCTGTTGATGGTCTGGACTTCCGGTATTGTGAGAAGATGGGCGCCACTTCCAAGAGCCGCGCAAGCCGCAACAGCCGAAGGATGATCGATATATACCCAGGGAGTTCCATCCGCCTGAGAGGTCGCGACACCGCCCGCTTCCCTGGCCTCATATTTCATGACATAGAAATCGCTGGTCCCGAATGACGGGTTTCCCGGAACAAGAACCCAGTCTCCGCCTGACTGCGCCTTGGCCTTAGCCTGTGATTCCGCCTGCGCCTTTGCCTTGGCCTGTGATTCCGCATGCATCCTTGCCTGCGCTTCCGCCTGCGCCCCGGCCCTCGCTTCCGATTTTTCCTTTGGTAAGTAATAAATAAGGCCGATTACCGCGACTAAAAGGACAAGTGAAATTATTGGAGTTTTTTTAGGAACCTTGCCCGGCCCTGGAACATCAGACTTTGCCCGCTTGCTATCCGCCGAAACCGGCGGCGGGAGCGAGGGACCCTTAATAAGACTATCCTTGCCGCAAGAGCCGCAGAATTTGGCCTCGGTACGGTTCTGCTTGCCGCATTTTAAACATACACCGGGTTCCACTAAAGAACCACAGTGCTTGCATTTAAGGGCGTCAGACTTTATCTCTTCCGCGCAGAAAGGGCATTTTTTTACGGGCATAATCAGATTATACAATATAACGCCGTTATTACTTGATTTTAGCCCGCGGGTCTATTATACTTTATACTATATGCGGATCCTTTTTCTCGCGGTTTTTCTTTTTTCCTCTTTCGCGCAGGCCGCCGAATGGAAGACCAAGACCTCCCCGCATTTTACCGTCTACTATGAAGGCAGCTGGGCGCCAAATTCCATAATGCTGGAAGTGGAAAAAATTTTCTCCAAGATGAGGCTGAACATCGCCATGTTCGCCCCCTGGATGAACAAATACAAGACGAAAATCTACATCTACGCCAACCAGGAGAACTATCTTAACGGGGAATTCAACCCGCCGAAATGGTCCAAAGGCCTCGCCTTTTTCAGCAAAAAGGCGGTGGTGGTTTTCGACATGGGAGACATCCGGAAACTTAAGGCCACCATGGCCCACGAACTGACGCATCTCTATTTTGAGAGTTATTTCGCGGAAAAAATGAAATACCCGCCCCAGTGGCTCAACGAGGGGCTGGCCGTCTTCATGGAGGAGATGACCTACTCCGAAGAAGGGCCCTGGAGGAAAGCCCTGAAGTATTCCCCGGTAGACACCTATGTCCGGTTCCCCGATTTTTTCAGGCTGGAGGTGGACCGTCTTTCCAATTCCCAGCAGATAGCGAACTGGTATCTGCAGTCCTACGGGATAGTTCTCTATCTTTACAGCCCTAAAAAACGTCTGATGTTCAAGAACTTCTGCGATCTCGTAAGGAAAAAATACGATTTAGAGGATAACCTCTGGGACGCCTACCGGATAAAGAGTTCGCTGGACCTGCAAAAGGAGTGGCTGAAATGGCGGGAGAATATAGACGACGAGAGCGAAAAATCTCTTTTCGGCGAACGGGGTTCCGCGAGTTTCAACAATTTCAAGGCCATAGAATTCAAGCCTATAAACGGGAAATAATCCGTCTTCCCCGGTCAAACCATCATCTTTTTCATTTTTTCGGCGCTTTGCAGCATAACTTTCGCGTCGCCGGAGAGTTTGCCCTGATGCCATGCCCGTATTTCCCGGGAAAATTCCACATAGCCGGCCCGAAAATCGCGCAAAGCTTCCGGATTCAGACAGGAACAGAGCATTTCATTGGAAACCGGCGGGCAGGCGGGGTCCGACAGCATCTCTTTCACCAGGATTTCAGCCTCCTTTTCGGCTCCGGCGCTGTCCATGGTGGCATGCTTCCACTTGCTTCCCTCGGGGACCAATCCGCCCTCGGCGTCGGCGCAGGCGGGGATATCCCCGGGCCTTATCCGTAAAGGAGAAAAATAAACGGTGTCCAGACCGGACTTTTTTATGAAAGAGCCGGTTTCCGCCAGCGTGTCTTCCGTTTCGCCCGGATAGCCGACCAGGAAATTGCCGTGCGCGGCTATGCCGCGCGCTTTTATGGCCGCCACGGCCTTCAGGGCCATTTCGGGCGAAATCATTTTGTTCATAGCGGAAAGCATCTTCTGCGAGCCGGACTCTATTCCGAGGAAAATCCCTCCGCAGCCGCCGGCGGCCATGGCGTCCAGCAATTCGCCGTCCATGGCCGAATCGACCCTGGCGAAACAGGTCCAGACCAGACCGCGCATATCCTTTATTCCGCGCAGTACTTCCAGAAGCCATTTTTTGTCGGCCGGCAGGTTATTGTCCACGAACCTGAAGAAACATATGCCGAATTCGTCCGCGTTCCGCCTGATCTCGGCGGAAACCCTGCCGGGAGAGCGAAGTTCCAGACCGTTGAGTCCGTAAGAACAGAAACCGCATTTAAAACGACAGCCCCTCGAGCCCTGCACGAAAGCCGACCTTATCTTCTCCGGAGAGTAGAGGCCGTAATCGGGGAAAACGGTTTCGTCCAGGGGCATATTGGCGGTTTGGGGATTTTCCAGCAAAACCCCGGTTTTGAAATAGGAGATGTTATTCAGGTTTTCGAAGTTTTCTCCGGCCTTCAGCCTGGACAGGAGCCTGAAAAGGGTTTTCTCTCCCGGCCCCAGGACGTTTACGACACCTTCGAGACGGAGATCGGGATTGAATCCCACCCCCGGCCCGCCGGCTATTATCAGCGAAGACGGGGAAAAGGCCCTTACCGCCCCGACTATTTTCTCGAGCGTCTCTCTCCTGAATATGTGGTCCGTGCAGATCCCCACCGCCAGAGGAGCGGCCGAGAGCTCTTCCTTAAGCCGTTCCAAACCGGCGGGAATCTGGAAAGGATTGTTCACCGGGAATGCGTTCATCCCTTTTTCGTTGAGGTAGGAACACAACAGGGTCAGAGCCAGGGGCGGATTGGAAACAAAAATTTCAGGACGAAATCCTTCCAGGGAAAGAAGGGGTTCGGCCAGATAGCCGTTCATTTTTTCGCAAAGCGGCGTCACCTCTTCGTGGGAAAGTATAACTATGTCTCTTCTCATAGTCCGCCGCCTTCCGGCGGCTTCCCCAATTATATTAAATTGCCGATGATTTGTATAATATTAGGATGTCGAGGCCAAAAATTCTTTTCATCACGCCCAGGATGCCCCTGCCGCTTTTAAGCGGCGGGGAAAGCTGGATTTACGGGCTCGCCAAAAATCTCGCCAAAACGGCGGAACTGCATCTTTTCAGCTTCCTGGAACCGGGGTTCGAGCCGCATCAGGTGGCGCATTCCGTCTTCCTGGAAAAGGTCTTCAAAACGGTAAGCTACAGAAAAAAAGAACCCTTTCCCGACAGTAAAGACCTGCCGGATTCCCCGGCCCGGCATTTTTCCCCGGGGGCCGCGGAAAGGATAAACGGGATAATAGAAAAAGAAGGGATAGACCTCGCGCATATTTTTTTTCAGGACCTGCTTTTCTATTCGGCGGAAATAAAAAAGAAGCTCCCGCTGGTCTACACCGAAATAGATTCCTCCTGGCTTTCCCCCTTCAACTCCTACCTCAGGGAGAACGCCGGGGCGCGGGGACTCGGCAATATGCGGGAAACGCTTAAATACAGGGCCTACGCCAAAAAATTTCTCAGGAATTTCCAGGCCGTGACTTATCTCTCCAGGGAAGATTACGGCGATATAAAGGGTTATACGAAGGGAGCGCGCGCGCTTTACACCCCGAACGCCCTGGAACTCGGGGCCTACGCGAACCGCGGGAAGGTAAAGAGAGAGAAGAACACCATTTTCTTCATAGGCAACTATCTGCACTATCCCAACGCCGACGCGGCTCTCACCCTGACGCTTAAAGTTTATCCGGCGGTAAAGGAAAAAGTAAAGGACGCCAGGCTTATCCTGGCCGGCCCTTTCCCCCCGGAAGAGCTCAAAAAAACGGCCGGCGGGGGTATAGAAATCACGGATTACGTTAAAAACCACCTGGAACGCTTCGAGAAGTACGCTTTAATGGCCGCGCCGGTAAGATACGGCCGGGGAGTGAAGACCAAGGTACTGGAGGCCTTCGCTTCCGGACTCCCCGTCGCCGGCTATCACGAGACTTTTTGCGGCCTTGAAACCGGGCCTTCCGGGAACTGCGTTCTGAAGGCCGGGAACGCGCGGGAACTGGCCGGAAAGATCGTGGACGCTTTCAGGGGGAAATACGACCTTGAAAAAATGGCGGCCAACTCCCGCGAACTCTCCCGGCGCCACGACATAGCGGAGGTGAGCCGGAAAGTCCTGGAACTGTATTTAAAACTATGCGCCTGAAAGAACTGCATTTGGAACTGAACCATTCCTGCAATTTAAACTGCCTGATGTGCGAACATCCCCTGGCCGCCCCCTCGGAAGGGCTCGCCAGGGCGGATCTGGACGCCATTCTCTCGTCCCGGACCCTGATGGAGGCGGAGACCGTGTCCCTTACGGGCGGGGAACCCACTCTTTCGAAGATATTTTCCCCGGCCGCGAACGCCCTCTCGGCCGCCGGGAAAAGGCTGATAATCCTGACCAATCTTTACGACATTTCCGCGCTGGACCTCTTTTTAAAAGGCTTGCCCCCGCGCCGGCGGGCCCGCGTACATATAGGGTCCTCGGTGGACGGCCTCGAGGCCACTCACAATTCCATCAGGGGTAACGGGGAAGCTTTCGGCCGCCTGGTGAAAAACCTTCTCTTCCTCAAAAAAAAGAGGGGCGTTTCCTTAAGCCTTACTTTTACCGTTTCCCGGCTCAATCGCCTGGAATTCGGAGAGGTTTTCGACTTTTTTTACGGCGGGGAAGGCGTACCGGTACTGCCCCAGTATGTCATACCCTCGAGGCCGGAAAACTACGCCATACTCCCGGACGAAAAGGAAAAAACGGAGTTCGCGGAAGACCTGAAAAGAATCAGCGGAAGAACGCCCGCGGCCGGGCTCTTTTTTTCCGCTTTTACGGGAGAATCCGGGAAAAAGAAAAAATGCGGCGCGGGGCTGGATTTTCTGTTCGTTTCCCCGGAAGGGGATATCTACGCCTGTCCCCAGAACAAGAAACTGACTTTGGGAAGCATAAGAAGCGGGAATATTGATAAAATATTGGAAGGGCGGCCGGAAGCCTTACGCGGACTGGGAACTAAAAATTGCGGCGCTTGCCTTTTGAGATGCAAAACATGAACGAATTGATAACGCTTACCCGCGGGGAATGGAAATTGCGCCAGCAGAACACCCTTCTCGGTTTTCTGCTTACCCTGCTGAACCCCCTCCTGGTCTTTCTCGCCGTTTACGCGGTTTTCGCCTCTCTCTTTTCCTCTTCCAGGCCGGATTACGCCCTTTTCCTGCTGATCGGCCTGCTACAGTGGAATTTCTTTTCGCTGGCCACCTCTTACGGGCTGGGTTCCCTCCTGAGAAGGTCCAATCTGGTAAAGAACTATCCTTTCGAACCGGCCAAGATAGTCGTTTCCTCGGTGGCGGCCGTCTTCCTTTCGCATCTGGCGGAGAACCTGATACTCGTCCTGATAGTTTCCTTCCATGCCGGAAGTTTTTCCCCCGTCTTCCTGCTGGTCTTTCTCCTGGACCTCATACTCCTGGCCTTCGCGGCTTCAATCGCCGTGATAACGGCGGCGCTTAACGTGTTTTACTACGATACGGAAAGGCTCTGGGGCATCTTTTTGACCGGCCTCTTTTTCCTCACCCCCGTGTTCTATCCTAAAGAGGCGGTAAACACCTCCGCCTACCCTTTCCTGAAATACAACATACTGGGCTCTTTTATGGACCTTTACAGGGCGGCGCTGCTGGGAGGAAACCCGTCCGCGCGGGACCTGGCGCTCCTGGCCTCAGTCTCCTGCGCCTTTTTTCTTCTGGCCCTCTTCTTCTGCAAAAAACTTAAACCGGGGATACAGGACTCGTTATGACCCTCAAGGCGGCGAATCTCGGGAAATCTTTCAGAAAGGAACTCGCGAGGGAAAGCTTCCTCGACGGCTTCCGCGCCTTCCTCGCCAGCGGCGGTAAAACCGAAAAAAAGACCGCACTTAAAAACTTCTCCCTCGAGGCGTCCAGGTCGGAAATAATAGCCGTTACCGGCGACAACGGGGCCGGGAAAACGACTCTTCTGCGGATACTGGCGGGAACGCTGACGCCCGATTCCGGGGAGATCAGTTTCGAAGGGAAAAAAGCGGCGCTGCTCGGCTTCGATTCCATAATGAACGACAGGCTGAGCGTTTACGAGAACGCCCTGGCCGCCCTGGCTATTTTCGGCTCGCGGATACACCCTTTAAAGAAAGCGGCCGACTCCCTGCTGAAAGAGGCGGAACTGACGGAATTAAGGAATTCCCCCCTTTACAAGCTTTCCGCCGGGATGAAGATAAGGATTCCCTTCCTGAGCGCCCTTAATTCGGGCGGAGACCTGTATTTAATAGACGAGATGATCTCGGTCGGGGACGAAAAGTTCAGGGCGAAATGCCTTGAAAAAATAAAAGCTCTGAAGCGCGAAGGGGCCGTCATAATCTTCTCCACGCACGAAAGAGCTCTCGTCGACGGCCTGGCCGATTACGAACTGCGGCTGAACCGCGGTAAGACGGAATATTTCAGAAAGACCGCGCGGCCGGGCGGCGCGGTCGGCGCTTCCGGGGATCTTTTCCTCAACAGCGTGAAAAGAAGCAGCGCTCTGCTGGGGAAACTCCGGCAGGCCGGCTACGTCCTGAAGGAAGCCCCTCCCGCTTCAAGGGAAGACCTGCTTCTGGTACACGAGGAAAGCTGGGTGACCAGGATAGAAAGGAACGATCTTTCCCCCGAAGAGGAAAAGAAATACTCGCTTCCGCGCTCCAGGGAGATACTGGCTCACTCCTACAGGCTGGCGGGAGCCGCCGTGGCGGCTTCGGAGAACGCGCTGTCCTGCGGACTCGGCCTGCATCCCCTCGGCGGGGCTCACCACGCTTTCCCGGGACACGGCGAGGGCTTCTGCCCGGTGAACGACTGCGCCATAGCGGTAAAAAAGCTTCTTCTCGAAGGCAAAATTAAAAGGCCGGTCATCGTGGACCTGGACGCCCATCAGGGCAACGGCACCGCTTTTATTTTCGACGGCTCCGCCGTCAAAACCTACTCCATACACTGCGCGGAGGGTTATCCCTACGACAGGGTGAGAAGCTTCACGGACGTGGACCTCCCGGACGGCGCGGGCGACGAAGAGTATCTTTCCCGGCTCGGCCTTACCCTGCCGGCCTTCCTGGAGAACGCGAAACCGGATTTTTGTTTCCTGATAGCCTCTTCCGACCTCCTGAGAGGCGATCCCGTCGGCAGACTGGGGCTTACGCCGGAAGGCGTTTTAAAAAGGGACGAAACGGCGCTTAAGCAGCTTTCGGAGAGCGGAGTAAAGGTTTGTCTTTCTATTCCGGGCGGTTACGGCGATCCGGAGAATCACGCGGCGGTCAATTTCGGGACGGTCCGCGCCGCGGCCGGTTTCTATCCTTCATTCAATAAAATCGTACACATATAACATGTAAGTCGCGAGTCTTTTCCCGAAAACCCCGGTCATCAGGTCCTCGGTCCCGCTTTTAACAGCGGAATCTTTTCTGAGTTTCCAGTAAAAGAAAGTCCCGGCGGTCAGATCTATTTTTTCCCTGAGAACCCAGCCATGGGCCGCCGGTATCTCCAGGTAATCCTGCATCCTGGTGACGTAGGCCCGATTCACCCTGGAAAGTTCGGCCAGGCCCTTTTTTCCGGAAGGATTGGAGGTCCAGGCCACTATCACGAGCCGCGCCTTTTTCTTCGCGACCCCGGAAAGCGAGGCGAAAAAACGGCTCAAATCCGCGTGCTCGGTGGATTCGCAGGCCAGGACGCGGTCGAAAGAGCCTTTTTTAAAAGAAAGCTCTTCCATGGACATTTTAAAAACTTTCACCCGGCCGGAAAGTTTTTTAGCCCGGATTACGCGCCTTACCTCGCCCAGCTGATAATCTGAAATATTCACGGCTTTCACCCTGACGTTTTTACGTCCCGAAGCCATTAAAACGGCGTTCCCGCCGCGTCCGCAGCCGGCGTCCAGTATCCTGGAGCCGTCCCTGAGGGAAAGTTTTTTTATGGCGAGGCGCGAAAGCCGGGTTTCGGCTTCATGCAGGACTTTCCTCAGTTTTTCCTGCTCAGCCTTAAGGCTCCCCTTAAATTCCCCCGGGAGAAGGCCGTTATGATGATGGATTATCCCGTCATAAGCGAGGTATTTATTCAAGTCGTCCCTTTTGGAATCGTAAAGGGCGGCCACTTTTTTATAAATTTTTTCCATTCTTCCCCTTTCCGGAAAGGGCGGAACAAAAGGCTTCCGCCGATTTCTCACAACGGCTCTTCAATTCCATACCGGAGGCTTCTCCCCTTCCGTCCGCCGGCCAGGCGCGGAGAGAAAGCTCCGTCATTTCCCTCGAAAAGAATCTCTCGAAAGATTTTTTTTCCGGGTTCCTAATTTTTTATTTTTTAAGACCAGAATTTTAGCGTAAAAAAAAGAGATTGAAGAAAATTGACCTCGTCAGAATTCCCTTCCTTCCAGCGCCCGGAAAAGACCAGGAAAAAGCGGGAAGAGGCTAAATGGAATATTTTCGCGGCGAGAAGAGAGGCGCCTTTCAGACGATGTTTTGAAAAAAGCCTGGAAAAATCCTTCTCCTTTTTTTCAATATTTTCTTTTAAAGGATTGAAAAAAGAAAGCTCCAGGGCGAGACGGTCCGAAGAGAAAGGGTTGTGTTCTATTCCTGAGCGCCACCCGCCCAGATCGAGTCTTTTCGAAGTCATTTTTACCCGCTCAGCCAACCGGCGCTTCCGGCCTAAAGTTCTTATGGGTCCGGAAAGTCAGATCTATTCCCCGGAAATTCCCAGCTTAAATCGCCGTTAAGTTCCCTCTTAAATTTTTTCACCATCCCGGCGGATATAGGCTGATTCCTGTCGAAACCCCTGCAAACCCCTCCGCGTATCCCTATTATATCGGGAGAAAGACTCTTTATAGCCGGCATATGAGCCGGCCTCAGGGAACCGGCCAGGGCGGTTTTAAGGCCCAGCCCTCCGGCTTTCTGAAGAAAGGCTCGTATTTCGGATAAAGGCATGGCGTCAAACAGGGATTTGCCGTCCTTTACATAAGTGTCCAGCATCACCACGTCGGCTCCGGCAAAAGAGGCCGCGTGGAGGATATCCCTCCAGGGCAGACCTCCGAACCTTTTCCAGTCCGCGTATCCAGCCAAAACAAAACTCGTTTTTTTTCGAACCATTTTCACGGCTTTACGCAGGCGGCGTGCGGTTTCTCCCGCGAGCTTTTTATCGCTAAAACCGAAAAAGCCGGCCTTTACATAATCCGCGCCAAGCGACGCCGCGGCATAGGCGGCCAGAGAAAAAGAGCCCGGTTTGTAAAAGATGTCGCCTATGGCCACGCTGAACCGGGCCCGGGGATTAGCCCGTATTATATCCCGTATTACCCAGGGAAAATTGGCGCCGAGGGAACCTTCAGCCGGATTTTTTACGTCGATTATATCGGCGCCGCCGGAAAAGAGGGCGCGGGCCTCTTTGAGGTTCGAAGGACTTATAAGAAGTTCTATTTTATTTTTTTCTTTCATAGGACATGTACCTGCCCAAAGCCAGAAATCGGGCCCTGGTCTTTTCCCCGTCGAAACATTTCCCTATGTAATATTCGTATTTTCCGTAGAAAAGGTCTATCATTTTCCTGTTCTTTTCCACGGCGCCCGTCTTTCTTATCAGGCCTTGCAGATAAATTATATCTTTTTTGGAAATATTTTTTCTCCCCATCGCGTTTTTAAGAAAAGCCGCGTCCGCGCGAGAAGAACCCTCAAGCGCTTTTAGTATCAGATACGTGTACCGGCCGGAAGTGACATCGTCGGCCGCCTGTTTCCCCCAGTCGCGGGAACCGGGGAAAATGTTCAGTTCGTCGCCGCGAAGATGATAAGCCATTCCCAGCCAGGAGCCGGCAAGCCTGAAATCGGGGATTCGCCCCCGGGAAACGCCCGAAAGATGGGCTCCGGACAGAAAAGAAGCGTTAAAGGACAGGAACCTGACCCTGTCCCAGCTCATAGAGAGATAAGCTTCAGGGGAGGGGACTTTTTTCAGCCTGCTCCAGAAGAGTTCGGAATTCTGGCCGAAAAAATAAAGGAAAATATCCCTCGAAAGATGGAAAAGCAGGTCGGTTTTTCTCCAGTCTTCCATTTCCGCTTCTTCAAAGGCCTTATAGGCGTAATTATAAGCCGCCTGAAACCCGAGACAGGCCGCGGGGTTGCCGAAAATTTCGTGCGTGGAAAGCCCCCCCCTTCTAAAGGGAGAAGCGTCAACCAGGTCGTCAAAACTTATCGTGGAGGCTTCCATAAGTTCTATGGCGCCCATAAGTTTCCGATGTCTGGCGTAATCTTTACCGAAAGAATCCAGGATAAGAAGCGTGATAAAGGGCCTCAGGAGCTTTCCCCTTCTTTTCACGTAAGCCTCAGTTATCCGGTAAAAACCGTCAGGGACGCGAAATTCTTTTTTAAAGTCCGAATAATAACCTTCCAGCGCCCCCTGAAGAAACCCCAGTTTTTCCCGGTATAATTTCCTGAAACTCACTTACCCCCCCTTTAATCTTAAAAGCCTGCGGCTAAAAAGCTTTAAGGCCACAGCCAGAGTGTCCATTATTTCGCCCGAAGATATTTTGGATTTTCCAAACTGCCTGTATTTGAATATTATCGGGATTTCCAGGACCGAAAAACTCTCTTTATCCAGAAAGTGAAGAATTTCCACCAGGAAAGAATATCCGCCGGAAAGATTTTTAGGCAAACCGGACCTTTGTAGCGCCTTTACCGAATAACACCGGAAACCCGAAGTATAATCCCTGAAACTTCCTCCCAATACAAATCTGAGCAGAAAATTAGAAAATCTGGAGAAAAGAACTCTCGGCCAAGGGGTGGCCTCAAATCCCCCATTTTCTACGTGTCTTGAACCTATAACCAGGTCGAACTCCTCCGATTTGGCGGTCAGGGGCCGTATATAGGACGGGTCGTGAGAAAGGTCGGCGTCCATGGTCACGGCGCCGTTGAAATCTCTTTCGACGGCGAACTTTAAACCGAGCAGATGGGCGCTTCCTATTCCGAGTTTAGATGGCCTGTGGACGACATGCAGGCGGGGATACGTTCTCTTCAAGGTTTCGAGCATTTCGCCCGTTCCGTCCGGGGAATTATCGTCCACGGCGAAAACCTCGAAATCGGGATAAACCGAGAATATGCGCTCCACCAGGTCTTTTATGTTCTCCCTTTCGTTGTAGGTCGGGATAACTATCAAGGTTTTCACTTCGCACTCCCGACAGTTTCCCTGAAAAATTCCCGGGAGAAAGAGACTTCCTCCGCCGAAAGCAGTTTCTCCAGCTCAGACAGATATCCATTTCTGACAGACGAAAGCAGCCCGAGGGTTTCTTGCGCGGGCAAATTTTTCCGCAGGACGGCGGCAAAAGAGGCGCCAGTCTTGCCCGAGATCGATTTCAGCTTTCCGGACGGAAGGAAAGAAAAGGAATAGAATTTACTTCTTTCCGGACAAAGGCCGGGCGCGGGCCGGCCAAGGAAAAAATCCATCTCCTTTTGCAGTTCCCGGCATATCCCGGCGTATTTCACGAGGGCTTTCAGCTTTTTCCCCCCCCGGACCCTGCCGGCGGCGGCGTTCAAGACCAGCGCCGCTCTCAGGGCGGAACAGAAAAAGGAATTTTCGGCCTGCGCTTCGAAATCTGCTCTTGAAAACGCTCCCATCTCCTCCGGTTTCAGCGCGGCCCAAGCCAGGTGAAAAATGAAACGGTTGGCCTCGTAAGTCAGAGCTCTGTTAAACAGAAAGGCTTTTTGGGGAGAGAGAAAAGACAAGGCGAGGTTCTGGGAAACCCCGTAACTAGTGAGCGAGCTCATCATGAAGAAAAGCCCGCGGTAATCGAGCTGTTCCCGCGGAGCGAGCAGGCAATATTTCTCCAGGTCAAGACCGGAAAAGGAGTAAAAGGCGACACAGAGCGAGATTTTTTCGGTGATCGCCGGCGACAGCCCGGCTTCCTTCGACAAAAGCCCGGAAAAAAGCGCCACGCAGGAAACCCTTGACCGGTTCCGCCCCTCTTTTTCCAGTAAGCGGACGTAAGCCTCATCAAATGTCTTTCCGTCCCAGGAAGCAAAACGAGGCCTTCCCAGGGTCTTTTTCTGGAAAGCTCCCGGCCCGCCTGAACGAAGCAGACGGACGAGGCGGGATGAAAGGCCCGGATATTTCCTATTTTTTTCTTTCATAAGCCATATAACCCAGAGCGCCTTCAAGCAGTTTCTCGTATTTCTCAGGGAACCGGAGCGCCCTTATCAGTTCCGAGCACCTGAGACAAAGCCGGTCCACGGCTTTCCTGTTCTCCTCGACCGCGCCGGAAGCTTTTATCAGGCCTATGGCCTTTTCCAGTTCCCGCCGCTCCAGGCCTTTCCTCCCGAGACATTTTTTTAAAAAAGCCGAGTCCCGGCGGCCCAGTTTCCTGAAAGCGGCGGAAAGGATATAGGTCATGGTCCCGGAAATTATGTCGTCCCCCTTTTCTTTCCCCCATTCGGCAGACCTCGGGAAAAGGTTCAACTCGTCGCCGTGAAGATGATAGGCCAGCCCGGAATAATCCCCCAGTTCGTCCAATATCTTAAGCCGTCTGTCCGTAAAACCCGCGGCAAGGCCGGCCAGGTAAAGCGGACCCCCGAAGGAAAGAACGGAAATTCTGGAGGATATCTCCTGAAAATAGCGCTTTTCAGACAGGAGGCGGCGGAGCCGCCTGTAATATATCTCCTCGGTCTGTCCCACCGAAGTAAGAAGATGCCTTTTTACAAACCATTCGAGAGCCTTCCTTTCCTGCCGCGGCGTGACGGGGAGGAAATCCCGCGAAAAAATATTCCAGCAGCCGTAGTAAAACATCCCGGACGAGAGCATCGTCCTCTCGCAGCCGTAAAGCACGTGGGCGCTCGCCCCCCCGCGCCTGGACGGCGAAGCGTCTATCATGTCGTCTATCATAATAGTGTCGGATTCCATTATTTCCATCATGGACACCAGGGGAGCGAAAGCCGACGGATCCTTGCCTCCCGCCTCCAGAACCAGACAGGAAAGCAGCGAACGAAGCATCTTCCCCTTTCTGGAAAGGTAGGAATTGACGGGCTTCAATAGTACTTTGCCCGCGGCCAGGGAATAGCTTAGAGGCAGTCCGGTTCCCGCGCAGAAAGACGCCCAGTGTCCGTCCACTTTTCCCGGGAAAAGGGAAATAGTCTTCCCGATAAAGGGAAGCCTTGCCGAATAATAGGCCGAGAAGCAACGGGAATTTCGCGAAGTCATAATTTCCATATGAGAAAAAGAAGAAAAACTATCTCGAGAAAAGGCACTATCTCGTAAAAAATTTTTTTTCCGGTCCTGACCGCGGCGAAGACGAAAACGAAGATAAGCGCGTAATTCAGCGCGTTAAACAGCTTTACCGCGCCCGGCTCCCCCGGAAGAAGGGAAAAAAACATAAGCGAAAGTATCAGAAACAGGGTTTTCCGCTCTCCCAATACAACGGGAATGGTTTTCAGTCCGGCCCGGGAATCCCCTTTCCTGTCCCTCATGTCGAAAAGCACGGTTATAAAAAAAACCGCCGTGACCAGCGGCAGGGAATTAATGAATATTTCCGGCGCGTTGCGGTAAGCGGACGGATAATTAACCAGGCACGGCGCGAGGACCGAAGAAAGAAAGAAGCCGAAAGCCACGGCCAGCGATTTAAGGACGAATATCCCCTTGTACGTCCGGTAACCGAGAACCGAAAACACCCCGTAAACGAAGATAGGGATCATGACCGGGAACCTGAAAGACAGATACGCCGTTATCAGGGATATCAGCAGCTTGAGATTGCGTTCTTTCGTGAAAAAGCCGGAAACCATAAGGGCCTCGCCGTTATAAACGTCCTCCCTCATGTCCTTAACCTTGTTTAGGAGGTAGGAAAGCTGCATGAGGACGAAAAAGAGAAGGCCCGCCTCCGCCTCCGCGGAGGTTATATCGCCGTTCAGTTTTTTGGAAACCAGAACAAAGACCAGAAAATAGAGCAAAACAAAAGGGGTCCTTATATTGTAAAGAATACGGAGTATTTTGGGCATTTTATCTGACTCGCCATATTATTATATAATATTTCGATGACCGCGGATTTTCCGGATTACAGGAGAAAACTGGCTTTCCTTTCGCTCAAAAAAAGCCTGCGCGGAAAAGCGGGGCCGGCCAACCTTTTCCTTTCCCTTACCGACCGTTGCGATTTAAACTGTCTTCACTGCTATTATCGCGACAGGAAGAGAAGGCTTTCCCTGTCTTTCGGAACGGCCAAAAACATTATAAGACAGGCCCGCGAGAACGGCATACCCCAGGTGACATTTTTCGGCGGAGAACCCTCTCTTTATCCGCGTCTGGCCGAACTGGCCGCGTATGCGGACGGTCTGGGCCTTTTCACGGAACTGGACACCAACGGCCAGTCGCTAGGACGGAAAGAACTGAGAGAACTTTCCCGCGCGGGACTTTCCTCGGTCATGGTCAGCCTCCATTCGGAAACCCCCGGGGAACACGACAGGCTGACGGGAAAAACCGGTTCTCATAAAAGAGCCCTGAAATTCATAAAAGACTCCCTCAAAGCCGGCTTGCTCTGCTACGTTTCCGCCTGCTTTTTTAAGGGCAACTACAACCGTAAAACCCTGAAGAAATTCGCGGCTTTTACAAAAAAACTGGGCGCCCACGGCATAAGAAGCCTTTTTTTCTACGACAATGCCACTCTCCCCGGCCGACCTATACTGATGGCCGGCGATATAAAGGCTATGAAACTGGAGGACTATGTCGGGACCTGTTTTTCCTCCGATCCCGGGCGCCGCAAATGCTCGGGAAGCCTCAATAAAATGCTTTATGTGGGAACCGGGGGCGAAGTGAAATCCTGCCCCTATTCAAGGGCCGTCATGGGAAATATCCGCAAAACCCCCCTTTTCCGGATAATCCGCCTGGCGAAAAAAGTCCCCGCCCGTCCGGTCCTCCCCTGCGCCGGATAAAACTCAGCCTCCCGTTTAAAATTGACTTGTTTGAATTAAATTATTAGAATCTGAGTATGGACGCAAAGAAGCTCTCGATACCGAAGAACCTTGTTTACAGGGAGATAGACGACGAACTGGTTCTCCTGAATCTCGAAACATCCGAATATTATTCCCTCAACCATACCGGCGCGGTTATCTGGAAAGCGCTTGAAAAAGGAAAAAAAACGGACGCCATCGCCTCCGATCTTTCCAGGGAATTCAAGATAGACCGCGAAACGGCGGATTCGGACCTGGAAGCCTTCCTGCGGGCCGTAACTAAGCTGGGACTGGTTAAATATGAAAAAAAATAAAAAGGCCTCTCCGGAAAAGAAAAAATACGAGAAGCCGCAGATAAAGGCTCACGGTAAAATAAGCGATGTCGCCTCCGCCTTCAAACCTTAAGAAAGTCGCTTTCCTTTTCCCCGGAACGGGTTCCCAGCATATAGGAATGGGAGCCGGGCTCTGGGCTGAATATCCCGAAATAAGAAAGAATATTTCCCTGCTTGAATCCCGGCTCGGCTATGAGCTTAAGAACTACATGTTCCACGGTCCCGACGCCGCCCTTTTCCCGGGACTCTTCTCCGATATCCCCACTGTTTTCGCCGAGACCACCGCCGTCCTTGGGCTTGCCATAGCCAAAAGCCTTGCGGAAAAGACGTCTTTTCCGGATTTCGCCGCCGGGAGGAGTTTCGGAGAATTTACCGCCTCTTCTTTCGCGGGTTTTTTTTCGCCCCTGGACTGTATTAATGCCATAAAGAAAACGATACGAGAAGGCCAGAAGATCTGCGTCAGGAATCCTTCGTCCCTGGTGACGGTTTACGGCCCCGGGAAACCTGGAACCGCCTGGCTTCTGAAAGAAATGAAAAAAGCGGGACATTCCTGCGAACTGGCCATTTTTTACGAAAGGCTGAAGGTTTCCGTGCTCGGAACCGAAAGAAAATCCCTTGACACTCTGAGAAAGCTGCTGGCGAAAAAAGGCTGGCGATCCTCCGTATCCAGAGAGCCCGGCGCCTTCCACACCTCTCTTTTCAGGGACCTTTCCTCGGATATCCCGCTATTTCTGGAAAAAGCCGCTCTATCCGACCCCAAAATACCCGTTTTTCTCAACTGCGACGCGGAGAAATGCTCCAGAAAAAAAGCTCTGGCGTCGAAGATAGCGCTCGGAGTCAGCAAAAGGGTATACTGGCAGGAAACGCTGGAAAACATGCTGGCCGCGGGAGTAAGGGTTTTCGTCGAGATAGGCCCGGGGATAATGCTGACCGAATTTATCTGCGAACTCCCCAGGGACGCCGTA
>Ga0066637_10001144_pt1 | contig 16953 bp, 17 predicted proteins | sample CryGeyCG2014_020_FD_62737 | JGI IMG/M metagenome (GOLD analysis project Ga0066637, IMG submission 62737) | Groundwater microbial communities from aquifer - Crystal Geyser CG08_land_8/20/14_0.20 | ecosystem: Environmental > Aquatic > Deep subsurface > Groundwater | place: USA: Utah: Grand County...
CCCCCCCCCAACTATTTGCTCCTCCCCACAAAATGTAACATTTCTACTTTGGGGAAAGTGTAACATTTCTATTTTGGGTTGACAGCTATTTTTGAAATTGCTTAAGAGCTTTGCAAGTAACTTATGGGGATTAATTAGCCAAGAGTACCTGAGTAGTTACAAAAAATTATAACATATTTACCCACACTAACTAATATGATAAAATTAACTCCATCATGTCAAGAACAATTAAGATATTTGATACAACTTTGCGTGACGGTGAGCAATGCCCAGGGGCCTCGCTTAACCCAGAAGAAAAGCTGGAGATAGCCAGACAACTAGCCAAGCTAAATGTTGACGTAATTGAAGCTGGCTTTGCGATTGCCTCTCAAGGTGATTTTGACGCGATTAAGACCATTGCCCAAACAGTTAAAGGCCCGCAAATCTGCTCGCTCGCTCGCGCCAAAAAAGAGGATATTGACCGGGCTTGGGAAGCGGTCAAATACTGTGAAAAGCCAAGGATTCACGTCTTTTTAGCCACCTCTCCAATCCATATGGAGAAAAAACTCAATATGTCACCAGACAAGGTCCTTAAAACTGCTGTTGAAATGGTTAAATACGCCAGCTCACTTTGTCCTGATATTGAGTTTTCACCTGAAGATGCTGGACGATCAGAACGCGAATTCCTTTATAAAGTTGTCGCTGGGGTCATTGAAGCTGGGGCTAAAACTGTTAACATTCCAGACACTGTTGGCTACACCACCCCATGGGAATTTGGCCAGTTGATTGAAGATGTTATAAAAAACGTACAGCAGATCAAAGAAAAAAATATCACCATCTCTGTCCATGTCCATAATGACCTGGGTTTGGCTGTAGCAAACTCGCTAGCCGCTATTCTGGCCGGAGCCAACCAAATGGAGTGTACGATCAACGGGATTGGCGAGCGGGCTGGGAATGCTTCGCTCGAAGAGATTGTCATGGCCATTAAGACCCGCCAAGATATTCTGGGTTGCAAAACAAATATCAACACTAAAGAAATCTACAAGGCGAGCCGCCTAGTCTCAAATTTGACCGGGATGTTGGTCCAGCCAAACAAAGCGATTGTTGGAGCTAATGCTTTTGCCCACGAAGCAGGGATCCACCAGCATGGTGTACTTAAAGCTAGAGAAACTTATGAAATTATGAAACCAGAAGATATCGGCCTGACCGAATCAAAAATTGTTCTAGGCAAACACTCCGGCCGCCATGCCCTGCTGAAAAAACTCGAAGATATGGGTTATAAACTAGACAAAGACGGCTTGGAAAAAGCCTACCAACGTTTTTTGACCATAGCTGACAAGAAAAAAGAGATATCCGAAAGGGATTTGGAGATTATTGTGGCTGAAGAAGTTTACGTTGTGGCTGAAGAATTCCAAATTGAGAGCATTGCTATCAAGTCAGGGACAAAGACTAAGCCAGAAGCCACAGTGGTACTAAAACATAAAGGCAAAAAACTTAAAAAAGTTGTTAAAGGGGCTGGACCAGTTGACGCTGTCTACCAATCAATCCAGCAGCTTACCAAAGTCAAGGCTTCATTGGTTGATTATACGATTCAAGCTATTACCGGCGGCACTGATGCCCTGGGTGAAGTAATCGTCAGAATAAAAGAGAACGAAAGAATTTATGTGGGCCACGGGGCAGACACAGACATTATTATTGCTTCAGCTAAAGCATATCTAGCAGCCATTAACCGGCTAATTTTTGCTACTGGTCAACAGTAATACAGGTTAAAGTTCGCGCCACAAAACCAGACGCCTGGATTTTTTTAACAATCATTTCACCCAAGTGTTTCAGGTCTGGCGCTTCAACAAAAGCAATAACATCATAGGGCCCAGTTACTAGATCAACCCTTTGTGTCCCTGTCGTCCCCTTAATAACCTGGATTAAATCTGATTCTTTGCCTGGGACAGACTCGATCAAGATATAAGCGCGTGTCATTTTATCCCTCCTTGAAAGTGTTAAAAAAAGTATAACATGTTGGTTGAAATAAATCAGGGCGAATGTTATAATTTCACGAGCCTTACGGAGGAAATTATATGTGGCAAAAACTTAGCAGCTACTTTTTAAGGGGATTAATTACGCTCCTGCCCCTCTTAGTCACGATCTGGCTCCTCTTTTTTCTCTTTACCTTCCTTGATAGCATTCTTGGCAATGTCATTACCTTGATGATTGGCCACGCAATCCCAGGCCTGGGATTTATTATTACTATTTTACTCATCTTTATCGTTGGCTACTTTGCCACTTACATTATCGGTGCCCAGCTTTTTAATATTGGCGAAGAGATCCTTTGCCGCGTGCCCATAGTCAAAAGCATTTACTCAGCCGCTAAACAAATCAACGATGTTCTTTTTATGCAAAAACATGCTAACGAATATCGGCGCGCTTGTCTTTTTGAATACCCTAGAAAAGGCTTGTGGACTGTTGGGTTTGTTACCTCAGACGCCACCGTAGAAATTGAAGCCAAGATCAAAGAAAAAATGATCAATGTTTTTGTGGCTAATACCCCTACCCCAGCCACTGGCTTTTTGGTCCTGGTCCCGGCCAGAGAGGTGGTTTTGCTGGACATGAAGATCGAGGATGCATTTAAATATGTTGTTTCTGGCGGAGTGTTAAAGCCTTCGACCTTGCCCCCTGAAGTCCCACTCAAAAAGGATTCATAATGCATATTATCATTATCGGTTGTGGCCGGGTAGGTTCTCAATTAGCCCAAATCCTATCGCACGAAGGACACAATGTTGTGATCATTGATAAAAACCAAAAATCTTTCAAAAGGCTCGGCTCAGAATTTAACGGCATCAGTATTACTGGAATTGGTTTTGACCCGGACATCTTAAAAAGGGCTGGGATCGAACGAGCCGACGCAGTCGCGGCAGTTACTAACGGTGACAACTCTAATATTATGGTTAGTGAGATTGCCAAAAAGATCTACAACGTTCCGCAAGTCATTACCAGGATCTACGATCCCCTGCGAGCAGACATTTACCGCAAGTTTGGCTTAAACACCATCAGCACCACCACCTTAGTGGCCCGCATCTTTAGGAGTGCTATTTTAAAAGAATCATCAAAATTAAAATTCTCTATTGGTCAGGACCTTGGTCTTTTAGAATATAAGGTCAGAGAACCAGACAAGGGAGAAAAATAATGTATGTTTTGATTGTTGGCGGCGGCAAGGTTGGCAATTTTTTGGCCAAAACCTTATCAAAGGAAAGCTTTGATGTGGCGATTGTGGAAAAAGAAGACTCTTTTGCCCAGCGCATTGCCGAAGAGCTTGACCATGTACTAGTAATTGCTGGCGATGGTTGTGATCCTGCGAAACTAGAAGATGCTGGCATTGCCAGGGCCCAAGTGGTGGTAGCTGTTACTGGTGACGACGAGGATAATCTCATTATTTGCCAGCTGGCCAAGGATACTTTTGGGGTGCCGCGGGTCATTGCCAGGGTTAACAATCCGCGCAATGAAACAACCTTTCAAAAATTAGGCCTGGATACTGTTTCCAGCACCACGATCATCACCAAATTAATTGAGGAAGAAGCAACCATCGGTGATATTTTTACCCTGCTCGCGCTCAAACGTGGCAAACTTTCTATTGTTGAAGCAATCCTTAATACGAAATCGCCGGCAGTGGACAAAACAATTAAAGAGCTCAAGCTGCCTGTCCAATCTATACTAGCCACAATAATCAGGGACAATCAAATCATCTTTCCCAAAGGCGAGACCAAGCTTTTGGCCGGCGACTCAGTCATTGCCTTATCAAGCTTTGATCAAGAGAGTGCCTTACGCGAAGCACTACAGGGAAAAGAATAACTGATGCTACTGCGGCCAACAGACCAGGACTTTAAGACCATTGCTTATTATATTGGCAGATTGATAGTTGGCCTGGGCATTATTTTTATCATTCCTTTAATTACTGCCCTAATTTTTGGTGAATGGGATAGGGCCATGGACTTTTTCATCAGTATGCTGGCCTCCATCTTTATTGGGATCCTTTTGCAAAGGCTTTTCTCTTCCCATCAAGACATGAATTGGAGCCAAGGCCTGGCTGTAACCTCTATTTCTTGGCTAGTGGCTATGGTCCTGGGTGCTATCCCCCTTTACCTTTCTGGTCATTATCTTTCTTATCTAGACGCTTGTTTTGACTCCATGAGCGCCTTTGCTACCACTGGTCTAGCCCTGATCCAAAACCTTGACCATTGTTCTAATTCGGTCAATATGTGGCGCCACTTAATGATGTTCCTGGGCGGCCAAGGCATTGTTGTTATTGCTTTAACTTTCTTGATCAAGGGCACTGCTGGCGCTTACCGCATGTATGTTGGCGAGGCCCGTGAGGAAAAGGTTTTGCCTAACGTCATTCAAACTGCTCGTTTTATCTGGATGATCAGCCTAGTTTATCTGGTCGTGGGGACACTCGCCCTAACGCTGATCGCTTATTTGGAAGGGATGCCCCTGGTTCGCTCATTCTTGCACGGTATCTGGATCTTTATGGCTGCTTTTGACACTGGTGGCTTTACCCCGCAATCACAAAGCATTCTCTATTACCACAGTTTTCCATATGAGCTAGTGACAATTGTCTTAATGGTCCTGGGTACACTCAATTTTAGTTTGCATTACGCTCTTTGGAATAGAAATTTTCGCGAGTTTTTCCGCAACATTGAGACCAGGACCTTGCTAGCTTCACTCTCAATGCTCTTTGTCGTTCTGCTTATTGGCCTGACCAAACTTGCCACCTACCCTAATTGGCTGGCTGTTTTTCGCAAAGGGTTCTATCAATTGATCTCAGCTCAATCAGGTACAGGCTACATGACTATTTATCCCCAACAATTTCCCAACGAGTGGCACACTCTTTCACTCCTGGCTATTACTATTGCCATGGGCATTGGCGGGTCAGCCTGTTCAACCGCTGGCGGCATCAAGGCCTTAAGGATCAGTATTTTTTGTCGTGCTTTCTTGCAAGACATAAAACGGATTATGTTCCCGGGAACCGCCATAATTATTGCTAAAATCCATCACATCAAAGATCTGCTCTTGGAAGATCGGTTGGTACGGGCAGCAATGATAATTTTAACCACCTACATCTTTACATATTTAGGCGGGACAATTATTGGTGTTTATTATGGTTACCCGCTGGCCAACGCTGCCTTTGAGTCTGTTTCTGCGGCTGCCAACGTTGGCCTGTCAACTGGGATTACAGTCCCAACCATGCCAACAGGTTTGAAGATTACTTATATTGTCCAAATGTGGCTGGGTAGATTAGAATTCATGTCTATCTTTATTCTCTTTGGCCTAGCAATCGCTAGGTTCACGGGAGCAAAAGGGAGATCAAAATGAAAATGATGCGACTTAGCGTTTGGTCAATCTGTCTTTGCCTGGCCTTATGTTTATTGGGGCTTAGCCAACCAACTAAAGCTACAATCACCTCTGCCACAGAGCTGATCGAAAAAGCTGCTTTATTTGACGGTAAAATTGTCCAGTTCCAAGGCGAGATTATCGGCGATATAATGTCGCGCGACCAATACGTTTGGCTCAACATTAACGATGGCCAGGCAACGATAGGGATCTGGGCTGCCAAGGATATTATGCCTCCCGTAAAATATACTGGGGAATATCGCTACTATGGCGACACTATTTTGGTAACCGGCAAGTTCCACCGTGCCTGCTCCCAGCATGGGGGTGACCTTGACCTTCACGCCACAGAGATCAGCTTGATTGCTCAAGGACATGAAATAGAACACGAAACCCACAATAACAAATGGTATATAGCTGGGATTCTTTTTATCGGCATCATTGCTCTTGCTTTACTGCCCTGGTTAACGAGTAAACACGCCCGAGATTAGCTGGTCGCAGTTAGCACAGCAGTTGTTTTTTAACCCTTTAAGTCCAATTTGATAACCAGCTCTTTCTATTAGCAAGTGCTGGCATTTTGGACAATATGTACTCTCTGCCGGATGACCAAGAACATTGCCAAGGTAAACAAATTTTAAGCCTGCCTTTTGCCCTATTGCCCTGGCTTTTTCCAAGGTTGCCACTGGGGTTGGCGGCAGATGAGAAAATTCAAGATAAGGGGAAAACCTGGTCAAGTGCCACGGTGTCTCTGTTCCCAAATTTTTCATCATCCAATCTGCAATACCTTTTAATTGAAGGTCGTCATCATTCATGGTTGGGATCACGAGGGTAATAATCTCAACATGCTTTTGCCACTTTTTCTTTATCCTTTCAGCCGAGCGCAAAACTGGCGAAAAATCCTGAATCTTAGCCAACTTGAAATAAAAGTCATTGGTAAACCCTTTAACATCAACTCGATAAGCATCAAGATAAGGAGCCAGCATATCTAGTGGTTCTTGATTAATATAACCATTAGTCACAAAAGCAGTGTAAAGGCCAGCTGCCTTGGCAATTTTCGCACTGTCAAGCACATACTCAAACCAAATTGTTGGCTCATTATAGGTCCAGGCAATCCCTTGGCAATCATTTTCTATGGCCAAAGAGACTAATCTTTCAGGCGGAATTTCTTGAGTCGGTCCCTCACCTACATGGGCGATCTGCCAATTTTGACAATGGCCACAACACATATTACAGCCATAGGTACCAAGGGAAAGAACCAGCGTGCCTGGATAAAAATGAAAGAGTGGTTTTTTTTCGATCGGATCAGCCGCTACTGAGCAAGGCTTACCATAGACCAAGGAATAAAGCTTTCCTTGTCGATTCTCCCTCACTCCACACACCCCACACCTGCCCTCTTTGATCAAACAATTCCAAGGGCAAAGAGTACACTTGACTTTTTGATTATCAAGTTGGGTATAAAATGACGCTACCTTCAGTTGGTTCATCACTATCATTCTAGCAAAGATAATTTTGAAAAACAGCTGAAATTTGCCGCTATTGTTGACGAATATATATGAGAAGCTTGCTTTTCTCGCGTAGGCCCCCCTCCAAGGGGTGCTGCTTATCAACGAAACGCCGAGCTAATAGGAACCATAACTGACCCGCCAAAAACACAGAACACAATATCATATCGCATTACTCATTCCCTTCCGATAACAAACATTGTTCACTCAAAATTCTCTCTAATAGTCGAAGGAGAAGAAAAAGCAACAGAAAGGACTGCTCAATCTTTTGCCATGATGTTTGAACGTTTTTCCCAGTTGTCAGCCTTGCCAAATGAAAAGCGTTTAAATATCCATTACGTTTTAGGAGACCCAGATGCTTCAGTCGATCCAGAAAATCATGACATCCTTTTAAGGGGCTTAAGTCAACTAAGCACTACTCCTCTAAAAAATGGGGGAAGCGTTTGTTGGTTTGATGCCGCCATCATAAGTTTTGTCATAGGACACGAGCTAGCACATATTAATCTTAAACCAGCAAATAGGTTATTCCAATTTCTAGATCGAGCCTTAATCCACCTTGGCCCGTTTAGGCGAAGAGCAGAAAAGCAAGCCGATCTACTTTCAGTCATTTACATGGTTAAGCTTGGATACATTAAAGCTGGAAGTAAAATAAGTGACTTCTATCCCTATAACCCTATCGTCGACAAGCAAACAGCCTCCCTGCCGCTCGAATATTTTATTTATCGTGTTAGCCAGGAAGTTCCGTGGTTAGAAGCATTCTTAAGAGTAGTAGCCAGTCCGCTAACAAAACCAGTTTGGTGGTTAACTTGTTCTCATCCAAAAAGAGAGGCAAGAATCGACCAGCTCCAAAGTTATCTTCCTGAAATTCTCAGGCAGGTTAAGGCAGAATATAAAGGGGAATCATTTGAGACCTTAGTGACTATTTGGCAAAAACAGTATTCCACCTGCACTACATTCCAAAGCTAAAATAGATCTTTTCTTCCCCATTAACATCCAACCCCTTAACATAACCCAATTGCAAAGTCAGGCCATAATAACCCCATAAAAAAAGCGACTCTAAGCTTAGCTCAGCACCATAGCTGCGCTTAAGTCCGAGCTGATCAATCTGACCAAAGGTTGCGCCGCCAACTTCATAAAAAAGTGTTCCCCAAACCTTATCAAAAAATGTTGATCCATAAAACCAGCCAACTTCAGGATAAAATAAAGGAAAACTATATTCGGTTGATAGCGAGATCCCTTTATTACCAAGAAAATTAGTAGCTGGGTAACCGCGCAAACTTAAATATTGCCAAGAAAAATTACTCTGCACCAATTGGTCACCTTGACTATAAAAGGCTGAAAGCTCTGAGGCCACAATCGTGTGCGGCCAAACTGTCTTAAAATAAGAGCTAAGCTTGGCGGAATAATTAGTGTAAGTATAATCGCTCCCAAGTGATTTTGAATTAGCGGTTATCTTAGCTGTTAGCGCCAAACCATCTTCAGGACTGATTGATTTGACATATTGCCGGCTGCTATCATAATTATAAGATAAAAATACCCCTTTAATGTCACCCAAACTAGGTTGAGGAGTTAGCTCAGCCAGGCTGGTAATATTTTGGACCTCAGTTTGCGCGTAACCAATTGAAAAAGCCTGACGGTCCCATGACTTTGAAACACGGTTATCATAAAGAGAAAAAGCAATTGAACTAATATTTTCTCTCAGCCACAAGGTCTGGCTCCCCCAGCCATAAGGGACTGCTGTTTCGCTTAATTGACAAGTAATCCGCGGCCCAAATTGATCATTAGCGTAAAGTAGCGAGTATTGCGGCCTGGCTATTTCAAAATCATAGCCAGCCAAGACCTGGTATTGCTGCTGGCCCAAAATATCTAAGCCTTGCAGATAAATATTAGTCTGCGACCCGTTTTCATTAGAGTAACTTAAGGGGAGCCAAAATTTGGGCAAAAGCGATGGCCAAGGATTATAATCACTAATTTTATATGTGTTTGACTGGCCCAACTTTTTTTGAAAACGCGGCTGATCAAGACGACTAGTGGCAGCCCTGCTGCTGGGTTGGACCAGCTGCCATTTTAAGGACTCAACATCAAGCCAGGCTAGGTCATAACCCTTAGCTGAGTAAGAAACATAGGCTAATCTTCTTCCATCTGGCGAGATAGCCGGCATCAGCGCCCCACCAAGGACATTGGTAATCTTATACAAGCGCTTTGACGGCAGATGATAAGCAAAAAGATTGACCATGTCATCACGGTCAGCGTCAAAAATTAGGTAGTCACCAGCAGGGGAAAAACAAGGATTAGACTCCACCACCCCATCATTGGCGCTGAGCATTGGCTGCTCTTGCCTGGTCGCCAAATCAATGAGATAAATTTTTTGCTGACCGCCAGGCAGCCATTTTGCCACGGCGATTGTTTTTCCATCAGGGCTCCAGGCCGGCGAAAAATACTGGACATTATCCACTCTTGGCACCAGCAGCCCAAGCTCTGTCCCATCACGGCTCATCAGCCTCAAGGTCCTTGTCCCCAGGCTATTCTCAACAAAAACAATCTGGCTGGCATTTGGAGAAAAGGCAGCATCAGCCGCTCGCATTCCATGGGTCAGCTGAGTAACCTTTTGCTGGTTCGAGCTCAAAAGATAAAGGTCGCTGTACGTATAATAATTATTAAAAGTATCTAGTTGGCTAAAAAGTAGCTCCCCTGACTGATTAAAAGACAAATTATCTGAAGAGACATTGGCCTCAACCACTACCTGGTCTTGGCCACTAACAATGTCCTTGGCCCTAATCGCTGAATAAGAGTCAGGCCCTCGGCGTTCATAATAAATTTTAGTTCCAGTAGTGTTCCAAATCGGCTTGAGATTATAATAGCCGGAGTTAGTGAGCAAAAGAGGCTCAGTCAGCTTGCCTAGTGCCTGTTTTTGGGCCAAGTATTTTGTTCGCATCGCAGCTAGCCAATCTATCCAAAGCTGGCCCAAGGTTTTACGGTAAACAAATAAGTAAGCCCCGTCAATATTACCGGCATACATAAAATCGCCATAAACATGGCAGAGCGCGACTAAGCGCTCCTCACCATATGTTTCCTCTAAATAAGTCAAAAATTTGACCCCATACAAGTAACGCAGCAATCCCATGGGCCAACGCACAGTGCTGTTGGCTGCCTGATCCAAGCTCTTTAGTTGATCCTCCAAAACATCCATCCGCAGCATCATGTCCCAACGCGGATCAGCGCCTCGTCCCCACTTCTGATGTTTAGTCTCTGAATAAGTCGCCAGTCCTTCAATAAAAAACCAGGGCTGCAAACCGTTGGGAAAGATAACGTTACCCAAAAATAGCTTTAGAAGCTGCGGCGCGCCCTCAACAATTTCAAAGTGTAAGATATGCGTGTACTCATGCAAAAAGACAAAGCCTAGCCACTCCTCATATTTTGAAGGGGTTAAATTAGAGGACCAATCCGTTAAATAAATGGTTATTTTAGGATCAGGAATAACAGTGGCCGAGCCATTGCCATAATCAACAGTATCAAGTAAAAGGACATTGGTCTTTTGCTGCGGCTCAATCCTTAAGAAGCGAGTGAGCCGATCATGGGTCTCTTCGGCAATTGGCGCCAATTTTTTGGCCGTGTCAACTTCTGCCCCGTAAAAATGGATTAAAAAGTGCGGGGTTTCTAGTGTTTGCCATTTTAAGGCTGGGTCAAGCCAAGTTGCGGCCCAAGCAAGCTTAAGACTAATACATAAAAACACCAAGCTAATTAAAACTATTTTAAGTTGCTTCATTGCTTAAATTCTACTCCAAGCACCTTTTGAAAGCTAGTTTTCAAGGCCTTAGCTAATTCGTCAAAACAAGGGACTCGGCCCAACACCTCCTCAAGCGAAATGGCCTTGACCTCCCCGGCCGGATTTTTGAGAACCTGCAAAATTTCTAGACCTGGGTTTTTAACAAAGATTGATCCTTGCTGCAAAAGCTTTGCCCGTCCGCGCTTTTGAGCGCTCCCAACGATCTTTTTCCCTTGGCAAACTATTTCATACTCTGCTGGGTAAGAAAAACACAGACTCCTCACCCCTTTCTCCTCTGCCACAGGCAGAGGATTCATTCCCCCATCACCAACGGTGATGGTTGGTGAGGCTTTGATTTGAGCTGCCACCCCTATCATCCTCAGCGCCTCAAGCACTGCTTCCGAAACTTTATAATACGACGGCAAAAGCCCAGCAGGCAGATCATCCAGACCCGCGACAACAGAAAATGTCACTTCTGCCTCATTATGAAAGACAATTCCACCACCCGTCGGCCTTTTCACAATTTCCCAACCAAGTTCGCTCGTCTTGGCAAGAACAAGCAGCTCATCAATTTTCTGCGCATAGCCAACTGAGATGCACTGATGCGCCCAGGAATAGATTCGAATAATAGGTTCTGTCGCTTCCCTAAAGAGCTTAAGATCAAGCTCCATATTCTCTCGGCCGCTAGCGGGTTTGGATATTATGAATTGCCAGGTTTTCATTGAAATTTCCCCTAAAAATTAACGATATATATATAGTAAAGTAGACTCTAACGAAAAACAAGAAGGAGCATTAAAAATGCCCAGGATCGTTTCTTTCAAAACTGCTCAAGGATCACGTTATTTCCTTGAGGGAACAAGGACTCAACGAACAAAAAGCTTGCACAAAAATCATCCCACAGATGACGTAGGTAAAAAACCTTGGAGTAACAGAACGGTGTATGTTGCCGAAGCAGTAGCCATTCATGCTGGTTTACTCACCCAACCATCGGCTCCTCCTGTACAAATACTTGAAAACGGGGCATGCATGTATTTTATTGCTTGGAACTTTCAAGCTAATAAATGGGGCATATCACCATCTGACAGAGAAGGGTTCACTTACGAAGAACAACCCAGGATAGGGCTTTCACCTCTTGAGCTGTGGTTTACCAATAAAACAAACAGCTTTAGTAAATGGCATATCGGTAATGTTATCACAGAAATCAACGAAGAGTAGTAAATTTCAAATTCAGCTCTCTCGCTGCCTTAGCCTCATCTAAGCGTTTAACAGGGGTCGTTTGCGGAGCGTTTTTGACAAGTTCTGAATTAGTTTCGCACTCCTTAGCAATTGCGATCATGGCGTCGCAAAATTTATCCAAGGTCTCTTTGCTTTCAGTCTCTGTCGGCTCAATCATCAGGGCTTCTTCAACTATTAAGGGGAAGTAAATTGTTGGCGGATGGTAGCCGTAATCCAACAAACGTTTCGCTATGTCTAAAGCTTTAACCCCATATTTTTCTTTCTGCCACTTAGCAGAGATGACAAATTCATGCTGACAGGTCCGGTCATATTTTAAATAGTAGTGGTCTTTTAAGCGGCTCATCATGTAATTGGCATTCAAAACCGCGTTTTCAGAAACCTCACGCAATCCTTTAGCGCCTAAACTCAACAAATACGCATAAGCCTTAATAATAACGTTAATATTGCCATAGAAAGAGTGAACTTTGCCAATAGAAGGTGAGTCGTGAGAAGTGAAAAGTGAATAGTGACAATTTGTTTTGATAACCCTTGGAATAGGCAAAAAAGGCTCAAGTTTTTCATTAACGCCAACAGGCCCCGCCCCCGGCCCTCCACACCCATGGGGAGTCGCAAAAGTTTTGTGCAGGTTAAAATGGGCCACATCAAAACCCAGGTCTGCTGGCCGGCAAATACCCAGGATCGCATTGGCATTAGCCCCATCATAATATAGCAAGCCGCCAACCTGGTGGATAATTTCCGCAACTTTTTGAATATGTTCATCAAACAACCCCAAGGTATTTGGATTGGTTATCATTAAGCCGGCAGTGTCATTGCCAACCACTTTAGCCAAGGCATCAATATCGATATTGCCATGGGGATCAGATTTAACAACCACTGTTTCAAAGCCAACTAAACTGACTGAAGCAGGATTTGTCCCGTGAGAAGAGTCTGGGACAATGATTTTATTTTTAGGCTGTGAGGTATGAGGTGTGTGGTGTGAGTGATAAGCTTTGATCATCATAAGCGCAGTCAGTTCCCCATGCGCCCCGGCTGCTGGCTGCAAAGTAAAGGCCTTAAACCCAAAAACAGCGCATAAATATTGCTCAAAATTGTAAAGCAGCTCGAGTATCCCTTGGAGCTCTGCTGCTGGCTGGTTAGGATTTAAATTAGTAAAACCCTCTAATTTCGCAATTTCCTCATTAACTTTGGGATTATATTTCATAGTGCAGGAACCAAGGGGATAAAAACCGCTGTCCACACCAAAATTACGACGGGAAAGATTAATGAAATGCCTAACAACATCAACCTCTGACAATTCTGGGAGTTTTAACTCGCCACGAATGAGCTCGCTAGGAAGCAGTTTGGCAATATCCTCAAGAGGAATATCAGCCTCTGGCAAGGAAAAACCAATCCTGCCAGGTTGGCTCTTTTCAAAAATTAATTCCGGACTAATTTCACTAGCCATTGACTACTATATGACAGCTTGCTGGGTTTCAAGATCAAAAAAATGGATCTTTCTTAAATTGATCACAACTTTAAACTTGCTGCCTGTCCCGGCATCACACAAACCGCCCACCCTGGTAATCAAAGGAACTTTGCCAACATGAACATAAAGATAGGTTTCAGCCCCGATCATTTCACGAAAATCAACTACCCCATCCAAAGTCAGTTTCTCTTTGATCCAATCAGAAGAAGGGACATCCCAAATATCCTCTGGCCTGATGCCAAAAACAATTTCCTTGTCAATATAGGCTTCCAAAAGATGGTCCAAATCTTTAGGGACCTCAATTTTAAAATCTTCACACACAAAAGAGTAATCTGATTCACCCCTTTTCTCTATTTTGCCTTTGACAAAGTTCATGGGCGGACTGCCAATGAAGCCAGCCACAAAACGGTTCCCAGGTTTGCCATATACAGTCAAGGGACTCTCAAACTGTTGCAACTCACCATTTAAAATAACTGCGACCCGTTGGCCCAAAGTCATCGCTTCTACTTGATCATGGGTCACATAGACTACGGTGGCCTTTAGGTCCTTGTGTAAACGCTGAAGCTCGGCTCGCATCTGGACCCGCAGCTTAGCATCAAGGTTGGAAAGCGGCTCGTCCATTAAAAAGACTTGCGGTCGTCTAACAATTGCCCGACCAACTGCCACCCGCTGGCGCTGACCACCAGAAAGCTGCTTGGGTAAACGATCAAGATAAGTTGCCAGCCCCAAGGTCTCAGCTGCTTCGCCAACACGGGCCTTGATCTCAGCTTTGGGCAGCTTACGCAGTTTTAAGCCAAAAGCCATGTTATCAAAAACACTCATGTGGGGATAAAGCGCATAGCTCTGAAAAACCATGGCAATATTTCGGTCTTTGGGCGGAACATCATTTATTAATTTGTCACCGATATAAATCTTGCCTTCGGTTATCTCTTCCAGCCCGGCAATCATCCGCAACGTGGTGGTTTTTCCGCAACCAGATGGCCCAACTAAAACCACAAACTCCTCGTCTTTGATCTCTAAATTAATATCCTGAACCGCAGTCACATCACCGAATTTTTTTGAAACATTCTCTAATAATACTCTTGCCACAATTAGTGCCCCTCTTCCCGCGCCTGTGAGACGCGCTTTTATATTTTATAACTGTTTAGTTAAATTGGCCAGCTCAATTGCTGACATCGCAGCATTAAAGCCTTTGTTACCAGACTTAGCCCCAGCTCGCTCTAAGGCTTGCTCAAGGGTGTCAGTTGTCAACACCCCAAAAATAATCGGCGTGCCTGTTTCTAACGCAGCCTGGGCCACACCCTTGGCCACTTCAGACGCAACGTAATCAAAATGAGCAGTCCCACCCCTGATCACTGCGCCTAAACAGATAACAGCATCATAGCTCTTGGCAATCTTTTTAGCAACCAGTGGAATTTCAAAAGCGCCTGGCACACGAATCAGGTCTATTTTCTCGTCTTTTGCCCCATGCCGCCGCAAACAATCAAGCGCGCCGCTCACCAGGCCATTGGCCACCAGCTCATTAAAACGCGCTACCACAATCGCCACGCTCAATTTGCTCGCATCAAGTTTCCCCTCAATTGTTTTGATCATATTTCTCCTCCTTAAATTATGTGACCTAATTTGTCACGTTTTGTGCTTAAATATTTTTTATTATATTGGTTAGGCTGGATTTCTAGCGGCACCCGCGCGGTTACCTTTAAGCCATAGCCCTCAAGGCCAACAATCTTACAAGGATTATTAGTCAATAAACTGATCTTAGAAAGGCCCAGATCAACTAAGATCTGCGCCCCAATCCCATAATCACGCAAATCAGCCGGATATCCGAGAAAACAGTTGGCCTCAACAGTATCAAGCCCTTGATCTTGCACTTCATATGCACGCAACTTGTCTTTTAAGCCAATCCCGCGGCCTTCTTGTCGCATGTAAAGCAAAACCCCCTGGCCGCAAAACTCAATTTTTTCCAAAGCCTGGTGTAATTGTTCGCCACAGTCACATCGCATTGAGCCAAAAACATCACCAGTTAAACACTCAGAATGGACCCGAACTAAAATATCGTCTTTGCCCCTAACCTGGCCCTTAACTAAGGCAACATGATGTTCACCGGTTAAAATGTCCTGATAACCATAAGCCACAAACTCACCGTATTTTGTCGGCAGTTTTGAAGTAGAGGTCAGTTGAACCAGTTTTTCCTTTTGCCTGCGATAGGAGATCAAGTCAGCAATAGAAATTATTTTTAGGGCGTGCTTTTGGGCAAAAGCTTGTAAGTCCGCAATCCTGGCCATTGAGCCATTAGGATTAATTATTTCGCAAATGACCGCCGCGGGATAAAGGTGGGCCAACCGAGCAAGATCAACAGCAGCTTCGGTATGCCCAGCCCGCTTTAAAACGCCACCTTCATGTACTTTCAGAGGAAAAACATGACCTGGACGAGCTAAATCGTCACGCTTTGATTGAGGATTGATCAAAACCTCAACTGTCTTGGCCCGGTCAGACGGGGAAATACCAGTGGAAACACCAAATCTTGAGCTAGCGTCAACAGAAACAGTAAAAGCTGTCTGCATTGACTCGCGATTATTGCTGACCATTTGCGGCAAATCAAGCTGGGCTAAACGCTCAGCCGACATTGGCACACAAACCAAGCCTCGGCACTCAGTGATCATAAAATTGATGGCTTGAGGCGTGACCTTTTCAGCCGCAATTACAACATCGCCTTCGTTTTCCCTGTCCTTATCATCCACTACCACCACCAGCTTGCCGCTTCGAATATCTCTAAGCGCCTCCTCTATAGAATTAATATTAATCCTAATATCATTTGTCATTTTTTCTTTATCCTTTAACATTGCCTAGTTATCAATCCAGCCCATCGGAAAAAAACCAACCCGATCAAGCATGTCTTGATTAATCCCAGGGATAGCAGTTTTAGCCAAATGACGTTCAATATATTTTGACAGGATATCAATCTCAAGATTCACCCGGTCGCCAACATTTTTGCTGCCTAGGGTCGTGGCCCTAGCAGTGTGAGGAATAACTGCAATAACCAGTAAATCCTCGCGCAAATCAGCCACTGTCAAACTAATGCCGTCAACGGCAATCGAACCTTTTGGGATTAAATAACGCAGCAGATCGCTGGGCAGTGATAAATACAGTTCAAAACCTTTATTGTCAAAAATAATTTTTTTGCGGACCTCGCCCACCCCGTCAATATGTCCAGTCACAAGATGTCCACCCAACCGGCCATTGATCAGCATGGCCCGTTCTAAATTTACCCGTTCACCAATTTTTAAAACACCTAAGGTAGTGTGCTTGAGGGTTTCAAGAGAAAGGTCAAATTCTAAAAATCGCCGCTTGATCGCAACCACGGTCAAACAAACCCCATTAATGGCCACACTCTCCCCAAGTTTTAGATTAAGAAAATCCTGGCCAATGGCCACAGTTAGCTTGCCGCCTTGCGCAGCACTAGTCAACAAGGTAACTACGCCAATTTGTTCAACTATACCTGTGAACATTTGCTTATAATATAGCATATTTTAGAGGAGAAAACAATCTAGGCGGCCCGGACAAAAGTTCCTAAAATACCGTTAACAAATTTGGCAGATTCATCTCCAGAATATTTTTTTGCCAGT
>Ga0066637_10001146_pt1 | contig 16941 bp, 13 predicted proteins | sample CryGeyCG2014_020_FD_62737 | JGI IMG/M metagenome (GOLD analysis project Ga0066637, IMG submission 62737) | Groundwater microbial communities from aquifer - Crystal Geyser CG08_land_8/20/14_0.20 | ecosystem: Environmental > Aquatic > Deep subsurface > Groundwater | place: USA: Utah: Grand County...
TAATAATTACTGATGTTTCTCTTTTTTGAATAAATTTAAAGGCAAAGATTCTTTTTAATCCATAAGTAAAACCAAGAAAAATAAAAGGAATAAAAAGAGTACTGTATTGTCTAAAGCTACTATTTAATACTCCGCCAGAAGAAAGCAGGTTTTCAAAAAGAATAGCAACAGTGACTATAAATAAAGCAGGGCTTAAAAGAGGAATAAATAGGATTGGCAAAAATAGTAACAATAAATAACGAAGGTTTATTTGATTAAATACTTGCCTTAAGAATAGGACAGGATAAGAAAAAATATTTTTAAAAACGACAATAATATCCTGCCCAAGCCAGGCATAAAACATAGAATTCTTATAATAACCAAGATTGTTAAAAGAAGGAATAATAAAAAAGATTGTGGCAATAAGCCATGCCGCGCTAAATAAAAACGGAATCACATGCCATTTCAAACCTCGCTTCCTTTTTGCAAAAAAAGCATATAAACTAAATATTATATAAGCTATCGCGACAGTCTCCTTACATAAAAGCGCGAGGATTCCTGATATTACATATTTTTTGTAATTTTTTTCAAAAAAATAATAAATACTTAAAAGAATAAAAAATAGGGCAATGGGCTTCATGGAAAACTCATGAAAACTGGCCCATCCTAATGCAGGATAAATAAGATAACTGATCACAACTAAAATCCCCAAAAGATCATTAAGAATCTTGCGACAAATTAAATATAGGGGGATACAAGAAAACCCCACAAAAACGCATTTCAAAAAAAGTAAACATAAAGGACTTTGAGAAAAAATATAAATTGGCGCAAGAAAAATTAAAAACAATGAAAAATGCTCTCCAAGATAAGAATGCCCTAAAATAGAAGAATGAAAAAAACTCCCGCGAACTGTATTCCACATCACCTGATTAAATATCGCAAGATCGCCAGAATCAAACCCTAAAGCTTGATATTTAAGATAAGATAGATAGTAGAAGAGGCTAACAAAAATCAAAGCTAAGATAACTACTATTAAAAATCCGTAGTAGCGGGCTATTTTATCGGTAAATTTTAGATAAGGGTTTTTGGAATGGAATGTTATCACAGTATAGGTTTTTAGACTTTAAGAAAATTTTACCATATTTCTAGTAGTAACGCGAATGGACTTGAATTATGAATTATGAATTCTAGATACACCACCGAACGGGTAGACGAGAGCCCGTGCTCTCACTCTAGCGCATCAGGCAACCTCTTTTTGTACTCCATCTAACTCCCAATATCCTTATAGTCCTAATTTCCTAACCTCCTAATTTCTAAATCATGAACCCCGACTTAGCAAGATATCTCGACAAATACATAGGAACACCTTTGTGTTTTCTTTTAACAATAATTGATTCTTTCATTAAAATATTTAAAAGAGAAAAGAAGATAAAATCGCCGAAAAAGGTGTTATTTATTGAACTCTCAGAAATGGGAAGTGCTATTCTTTCTTACTCTGCGATCAAAAAACTTCAGCAGAAATTTCCTAAAGCAAAAACATATTTTCTTATATTTAAAAAAAATAAAGAAAGTGTCGAAATTCTAGATATAATTTCAAAAGAAAGGGTCTTAACGATTAGATCTGATTCAATATTCAGCTTACTAAAAGATACTATGAGAGTAATATTTAAAATAAGAAAATTAAAATTAGATGCTGTTTTAGACCTAGAACTCTTTTCTCGTTTTACAGCTATATTATCTTACTTAAGTGGAGCAAAAACAAAAGTAGGCTATTACAAATTCCACACAGAAGGGCTATACCGTGGAAATTTGATAAACAGAAAAGTCATCTACAATTCATATCTCCACATGAGTAAAAATTTTATTGCCCTTGTAGATTCTATCCATAACGACAGTGATTATCCTCTGCTTAAAAAAAGTGTTCCCGATAACGAAATTAAAAGAAAGGTAATAAAGTCTTCTAGAAAAGATAAAGAAATAATATTTAAAAAATTAAAGTCCATGAATCCAAACATCACAAAAAAGAATAAAATCATCCTTATAAATCCTAACGCCAGCAAATTCCTCCCAATAAGAAAATGGCCTATCGAAAATTATTGTAGGCTAATCAAATTGGTCTTAAAACAAAAGCATACTATTACTATAGTAATTGGAGCGCAATCAGATAAGTATTCAGCTAAAAAAATATGTGATTATATTAAAAATAATAAAAGATGTATTAATTTCGCCGGAAAAACAAAATCTATAAAAGAATTAGTGGATCTCTATAACATTTCAGACCTCCTTATCACAAATGACAGCGGACCAGCACATTTTGCATCAATGGCAAATGTTCATCAGGTGGTATTTTTTGGTCCAGAAACCCCTAAGTTATATGCACCTCTTGGAGAAAATACAACTATTATGTATTCTAATTTCGCATGTAGTCCTTGTGTATCTGCATTTAATTATAAAAAAACCTCCTGTAGAGATAATAAATGCTTAAGATCGATAAAAGTTTCTGATGTTTATGATGTGGTTAGGAAGAAAATAATATAAATAAAGACGAGATGTCGGTATATCGCGCCTTCACATTTATTTAAAAACATTATACAACCGTACCCACTCACCCATACTCAAACTCTCTGCTCTCCTTCGAAAATCAATCTTTATTTCCTTTAACTTTTTCCTCACAATATCTTTTTCTATCTGCAATCCTCCACTCAAATTATTCCCTATCTGCTTTCTGGGGTTTGAAAAACCCATCTTCACAATCAGAAGAAAATCCTTTTCAGAGACCATGGGTCTTTTTTTAAACTCCATTTTTATAAATGAAGACCAAACTTCTGAGGTAGGATAAAATGAATTAGGTGATACCTGAAAAACAATTTTTGGATCAGTAAAGAACTGCACAAAAACCGCAAGTTTGTTCATCCTTGGAGGCTTTGCATATAATCTTTCGGCAAACTCTTTTTGCACAAGAAGATCAAGTCGTGAGGGCAAGGTGACATCACCTCCTCTTCGGTTAGACAACAAAAACTTCTCTAAAAAAGGAGAGCTTATTTGATAAGGAAGATTTGCAATAATCCGATAATTTTCTTTAATGTATTTTTCTATCTGAAAATCTAAAATATCTTCATTAATAACTTCGACATTCTTAAGGTTTTTTAAATTTTCTTTCAAGATTCTAAAAAGTCCTTTATCAACTTCCACTGCTAAAACTTTCCTAGCTTTCTTCACTAACTCTTGAGTTAAAGTTCCAAGCCCTGCACCAACTTCCAAAATAACATCATCCTCTTGAATTTCACACGCTTTAATAATCTTCTCTAAAACATTTCCATCAATCAAAAAATTCTGCCCAAGATTTCTATTTGGACTTAAACCATACTTCTGAAGAAGTTCTTTAACTTTTTTTGGGGAACAAAGACTCATATAAGTAGTAAAAATCTCAAGCACCAAGGCGTACTACGTCCCAAGCACCAAATTTCAAACAAGCACCAATTACCAAAATCCTAACGTTCTAAACAATTAGTTTTGAATTTAAGAAATTGGAATTTAGAATTTGTTTAATATTTGTGATTTGAAATTTGGGATTTAAAGATCTTGGCTTATGATTCTTAGCCTCGATTCTTAATTTAATATCTGCTCCACCCTCACACTAATCACCCCATCCTCATACGGCGACCCAATTTTCGCAAAGGCTTCATAACTCAAATCAAGAATTCTTGACCGATACGCTGGTCCGAAGCTAGAAACTCTAACAAAAACGCTCTTGCTATTTGCAAGATTAGATACTCTAAGAGTAGTTCCGGGAGCAAAATCTCTTGATGCAGCAATCATCCCGCAACCTCTACAATACCAACTCGCTTCCCCTTTCAGCACCTTACCAATCAAAAGCTTAGTGCCTTTTTTTATAATCTTATCCTGGGGTCTCTTTTTAATACTATTAGAAACTAAAACTCTTTTTACCTCTTTACCGTTTTCATAAGTAATCTTGTAAACCAACTCTCCTGAGCCTTTTATACCATTCTGAACAACTTTAGTTTTCCCTCGTAACATACTAGAATCATTTTCATGAACAGTTTTAAAAGAAATCTCTTTTTTTTCTTTAATCTCAGCTTCTTTTACTCTTGTGATAGTAACTTTAAGCCCATTGTATAATGGCGTGTTTTTAGATGGAATAACTTTATCCAAAGGTGCAAGGCTTATATCTTGTTCAGAAAGTAGATCTAAAACATCATCGCTTATCGAATAAAAAGCCTCTTTCTTATTATCATAAGATACTGTAACTTCTCTTGCTCTTTTTATAAAAATCTGTAATCCCGGCCTTACTTCTTCATCAAGAGAAGGAAATATTTTGTCTTCGTTTTTTAAATTTAAATCCACAGAACTAACACAATCTTCTACAGTTTCCTCTGAGGTCTGAAAATTCATCTCTAAACCATTATCAAAAATTGTAATCTCTACAGGCTTTTTCTGGGCATTTAGAACCCTTTCTCTATTCCAAACAAATAAAAAAATTCCCCCAAAGAGAAAAACAATAAAGAAAACGACGAAAATAAATCTCTGATTTTTCAAAATATCCATAGAGAACAGAAAATTTCCAGATTTCCTATATTATAACAGGTTTTTAAAAATAATCGTAGGAACGTGCCATGGCGCGTTCTCGCGGTAAACATACAAAATTATATGTAGAGCGCAAAATTCTACATCTCTACCTAATATTTATACTAAAATAATGTTATTTTTGGACATTTTGTCTTTGGACATTGGAATTTGATTTCCGCCTTCGCTATGCTTCGGCGGATCAGCTGCGGCTGAAGAAATTGTTAATTGGATATTTACAGACCTAGAGTCCAAGACAATTCAATGTTCTTATTTTATTTTCTTCAAAGGCGCAATATCCAGTGACATTTTCTTAACTCCTTTTCCTGAAAACGCCACCATTGCAATATCATCCTCTACATTTATAATAATACCTTCTCCAAAAGACGGGTGAGAAACTTTGTCTCCATCTTTGAAACTAGGTTTAGGGTTTTTCTCATTCTTAGAGACGCGATTAATCGCGTCTCTACTATTACTACCATTACCACCTATACAACCAACATCCTGCACTAAATCCTCTGGAATCTCTTTTAAGAAACGCGACTTGGGATTTGCTTGTATCCCGCCATATAAATTCCTTGTATGAGCATGGATTAAATAGACTTTTTCCTTTGCTCTTGTTATTCCTACATAAAAAAGTCTTCTTTCTTCTTCTAAATCCGCAGGCTCAAACATAGATTGTGAGTGTGGAAGGAGATTATCCTCAACTCCTATTATGAAAACAACAGGAAATTCTAGTCCTTTTGCAGAGTGTAAAGTCATCAGAGTAACACTATCAGAACCCTTATCATACTCATCAACATCAGAAAGAAGCGCCACATCCTCTAAAAAGCTATTTAAAGCCTCTTGCTTGTCCCCCAAACTTTGTGATGAAGAGTTGTCTTCCATAGTCCGCTGGCGAAGAGAGAGGGCTTGTCCTCCGAAGCCCGCAGGCGAAGGAGGATAGGCTGCTGCAACATTTTTAAGTTCCTCAATATTCTCCCACCTAGTCTTCCCCTCTTCAGTGCCATCAAGAATAAATTCTTTGTACCCTGATTCTTCTAATAAAAAGTCTATTAAAGGAACTAAATCAGTAATCGTCTTCTCATGTCTTGCCCTAAAAATCACTTTCCCAAACTTCCCCAAAGAAAACAAAGCTTTATTTGAAAAGCCCGCATCCCTAAAACTCTGAATATTTCTTGCTATATCACACAAACTTTTACCAGTATCAGAAGATATTCTTTCAACCAGGCCTAGGGTTTTATTACCAATTCCCCTGGGAGGGGTATTTACAACCCTTGTAAAAGACGTCAAATCACTCGGATCCTGCACAAGCCGCAAATATGCCAAAATGTCTTTAATTTCCTTTCTCTCATAGAACCTCACACCCCCAACAATTCTATATGGAATATTATGTCTTATAAAAGTCTCTTCAATAGCCCTTGATTGCTTATTGGTTCTATAAAGTACTACGAAGTCTTTGTAATTGACGTGGTGTTTTTCTGCGGAATCCCTAGAACGATGCCCCTGAAGCATCCGTGATTCGTGATTCGTGATTCGTGATTCTATTTCTCTTACAACAAACTCCCCCTCATCCTCCTCATCTCTTGCTTCATAAACATATGGCTTCTCACCACGAATATTTTCTGTCCAAAGCTCCTTATGCTTTTGCGCTGTATTCTGATTAATAACTTCCGATGCGAGATCCAAAATACTCTGCGTTGAGCGGTAATTTCGTTCTAACTTAAATACTTTGGCATCTTTATAATCATGTTCAAATTCCAAAATATTGCGAATATCTGCTCCGCGAAACCTATAAATTGCCTGGGCATCATCACCAATGCAAAAAATATTTTGATGCTTTTCTGCTAAAAGATGAGAAAGCACGTATTGCACTTTATTTGTATCCTGATACTCATCAACCAAAATATATTGAAAACGATCTTGGTAGCTTCCTAGAATGCGCTTTTCTTCCTGAAAAAGCTTTACACAGAACATAAGTAAATCATCAAAATCTAAGGCATTAGCCTTTTCTAAAATGTTTTGATACCTCTCATAAACTTGTCCTGCTATTTCTTGAAAATAATTCTCTGCTTGTCTTCGAAAACTATCTGGCCAAATAAGCTCGTTTTTTGCAGAAGAAATAAAAGAAAAAATCGCACGAGGGTTAAATTCCTTAAAAGAAAGTTCTAGTTCTCTCATAGCTTGCTTGACACAAGAAAGGCTGTCAGCCCCATCATAAATTACAAAATTCTGCTTTCTTTTTAATACTCCAATATCTCTTCTTAAAACTCTGACACACAAAGCATGAAATGTCCCAATAAATGGGATCCCTACATTATTATTTAGCCCGTTATACGGGCTAATCACATTAGAAATCGCTCTTTTTTGAATCTTATCTAATATAGTTTTAGATTTACTACTCTTAAGTAGCTTCTCAACTCTTCCTCGCATCTCTTCTGCAGCTCTATTTGTAAAAGTAACCGCCAAAATATTTCGCGGTGATACTCTCTTTTCTGCCATAAGATAAGCAATTCTATAAGTAAGGGTAAGGGTCTTTCCTGATCCTGGTCCTGCTAAAACTAAAATAGGTCCGGAAACGGACTTTACTACTTTTATTTGATCTTTATTAAGATTTTTTAAAATTTCGTCTAACATTGATACCAAAATAACATAAAAAAGCTTGCTTTCGCAAGCTCTCTTTCTCTAGAAGATCTTAATTTCCCTGATTTTTGTCTTATTGTAAAGAGTAAAAGTGCTAAAAAAACTTGATTTTTTGGGGGAAATATGGTATAAATGGGTGTCGGTTTTAGATAGTACAAAGAAATATCTAATATCTAAAGGAGGGTAAAAATGTTAGTTCTCTTAATCACCACATCTGTGTTTGCGGCAATTGCGGTCGTTAGCTTCTTTATAAAGGAAGGGAAAGTAGATGTTCTGCCAAAAACTGCACAATCGTGGCGGAATATCGTAACCGGAAAAGTCTTTATGTTGGGGAAAGGCCTGCATTTTGTAATAAAGGGCCTCTTTGTGAAGGTAGCAACCCTCAACTTAATGGTCGAGGATCTGGATCCCCCAAATATAACAGTCTTGACCAGTGATCCTTTTCAGGTAATCGTAGATTATCTCCTGCATATCAAAATTCCTCTCAGAGTAGCAATGACTAACAATGTTGCACAAGAAGTAGATACTGATGAGAATGAATATTGGAAAAATCCCCACCACACAGGAATAGCCTGTATGACAAAAGCGTCAGTTAACATAGAATATAAAAATAGACTCAATTTAATAAAGGGAAGGACTGACGCTGCTTATCGAGCAGTAATGGCTGATTATTTACTCGAGACTATGATGGTTGAGGGTAAGATCAGTTCGGAAAAGCTGCTCGAAATACAGAATAAAGTGAATAAAAAACTTAACTCTGTGGAAGCAGGCAGCATCTATAACGATTGGGGATTTTTGATAAGGACTGAGTTACAGAGAATAACGCTCTCACCAGCCATCGTCGCAGCCACTGAAGCTCAAGAAGAGGCAAGAAGGAAAGGGGTAGAAAAAATAATAGCATCTAAGAAATCTGGAGAAGCGGCAGTGAGCAAAATAAGTGGTGTTTTAGAAGGGATCAAACACCTACTCAGAGGTGAATAAAAAATGAGGATCGGAAAATTGGTTTTAAGTCTCGTGGTATTTTTGACCTCTTTGACCTTGTTGGGAATTTTAAGCACTACGGGGCTATGGCTGTATGTAGTAGTTTTGGGATTTCTAGCAGTCGCGATCTTATTGTCTACAAAGGATTCAATGGTAAGATTGATTGCGGCTGTTGTAGTTGTTTTGGTCATTACCACGGCGGTCTATGCCGGTGTGTTAGGTCCTTATCTTAAGACAAGGCGGGAGGCCACAATCCTTACGGCCAAAGAAAAGAAAAAAATAGAAGAAGAGAAGAGAAAGAATGAAGAGGAGACCGCCAGGCCAAGTCTTCCGGAGACGAGGCAGATAGAAGTAGCCGGCATTAAGATCCGACTACACACCCTGGAAGTCAAAGCCCAATCAGGCTTCCAGGAGTTCCTCAGTAAAAAAGCCGTTGGGGCCAATGGAGAGATTACCATCTTCGTTGGGCCAAACGAGGAAGTATGGGGCCATTACGATGACGAAGGCTCTATTCTCGTTTGGGGAGTAGAATTCCCCAACGGTTGGATCTACCTCCTCTTCCCCAGATCCGGGGATAGCTGGAGCTGGACGTATGTTAAAGAGATCGACTATCGTCCCTTCTGTGGGATAGACGGGACCAGTATAGGTATGCTCAATGAGAAATTTTACTGGTTCCAAGATCTCACTTGGAAGGGAAAGACCTATGTCGATTTCGCTGACTACGTGAGACGGAACTATGTAGTTGGTGATGGAAACCCAGGATTGTTTTCCTTTCTTTATAAGGGTAACTATTACTCTTATAGGGCCTGGGATAACGTTATTAATGCTGAATTTCAGAAGCCGGAGAACTTCGAAGAAGTTCTTTGGGGAGTTAAAAAGCTCCCGGCTCTGATAGCAAAAGATAACGGAAGCGATTGATCTTCGGACCAATCGCTTTTTTTTATCCAAAATTTCTGATATCATCTATCTATGCAACTAATACACAAAACAACCAAAAAACACATTGCTGTAATCCTCCTGTTTCTCATATTTAGCATAATCTTTAGATCCACCGGTATTTCTTCCTTGCCAGACAGCCTAGACCCCTATGATGAAAGCGGATATCTTTATGATGCGAAATTAATAAATCAAGGGAGGGTTCCTTATAAAGACTTTTTTCTTGCTCACCCACCATTATTTATCTACCTTTTATCCTTCTTTTTTAAAGTAACTCCAAACATCTCTTATATCCATTTTGCTAACATCCTTATCCTTTCTAGTATCGTCGTTTTCATCTATCTAATCTCCTTTCAAATAACTAAAAAAAACAAAGTAGCATTACTCTCTTCCTTTCTATATACCTTTAGTTTTCTCATTTTCTTCTATTCCAAAACCTTATTTATTGAACCTATTATCTCTCTACTTCTAATATCATCCTTATATCTTTATTTTCAAAAAGAAAAAATAGCAACTTATCTTTTCATCATCCTATCAAGCATCGCGCCTCTTGCTAAAATCCCTGCTTTCTTACAGAACATATCTCTTATTATTAAAAACTTCTTTACAAGAAAAAGGTTGTTTTGCAAGGAGAATAAACCTGTCTTTGTTAGTATCTTTATAAGCATTGCAATACTCCTAGTTCTTTCCTTTTTAGTACCCAATTTTTATCAAGATACAATCGAATTTCATAGAATAAGAAACTATCAAATGCCTTTTTTGGAGCAAAAAGTTCCAAATGTTATCGGACTTGCCGAGAAAGAATGGGCTATTTTTTTGACAGGGTTTATAGGCTGCCTGTATTTTATCTTTAAAAAAACAGCAAAAGAACAAGTGAAGGCCATCTCCTATATCTGCTTTATCTCTTCGACATTTTTCATCGGTGTTTTCAAAGTATTTTGCTGGCACTATCTTATGCCTGTTCTACCTTTGTTTTGTATTATTTCTTCTCTATTTATCACAAAACTTTCAGAAAAAATACAAAAACTAAAATTTAAGAATAATTTTATATCATCTGTAACAAAAAAATATCTTGTGTTTTTAATAATAATTCTGTACATCTTACTAACTTATAAACACGTCTCAGATATAATAGAGTATCAAAAAAAATCTTCAGAAATTGCCAAAGATATAGTAGAAAATATAAGGAAAGCACCAGGAGATACTATTTATACTGCTTATCCCATGTTTGCTGTTCTTGCGGAAAAAGAGGTTCCTTTTTGGTACTACGCAAATGATACTTATGCAGCATCCCAGTTAGACATTCCTGTGGAAGATTCTGTAGAAATATTTAAAAAAAGTGATATAATTATGTTCAATTACAGAACAAGGAGTCACCTTCTAAAAGAAGCAGAAGAATGGGTAGAAGAGAACTGTGATCTTATTTACAAGAGAGAAGATGTGGAGCTTTATTTAAACAAGGGTAAGTGAGAACCCTTGTTCTCACCCATCCCAAAAGAACCCCGAGCAAGGGCTTAGGACTACCCAGATGTATTTTTAAAAACATGAGGATATTCATCGTAATTCCTGCCTACAACGAACAAGGCACCATTAAGGAGGTAATCTTAGATTTAAAAAAACACGGGTTTTATAATACTATTGTGGTTGATGACGGAAGCACCGATAACACGGAAAACGAGGTTAGAAAGTTTAAAGGTGTAATCTTACTAAAACATATAATTAATAGAGGGGTAGGTGCTGCAACTAAAACAGGCATTGAAGCAGCGCTTCTTAAAAACGCTGACATTATTGTAACTTTTGATGCTGACGGCCAACACAAAGCAGAAGACATTAAAAAAGTTATCAAACCAATCTTGAAAAAAGGAGCAAGTGCAGTGATAGGTTCAAGAACCCACGATAAAAACATGCCTTTTATAAGAATAATTTTCAATAAAATCGGAAATATCCTCACATTTCTTATGTTTGGCATTATGGTATCAGATTCCCAATCAGGCTTAAGAGCTTTCTCGAGAAAAGCTGCTCAGAAAATTAAGATCAAGTGCAATGGCTACGAAGTAAGTTCAGAAATCATCAAAGAAATTGCAGATCACAAGTTAAGACTTAAAGAAGTACCAATTCAAGCAATCTATACTCCCTATTCTCTTTCAAGAGGGCAGAGTCTTGGAAAAGGGGTGAGGACTGCGTTTTGTTTGATTTTAAGGAAAATAGTAGGGTGAGAATTACGAATCAATAATTACGAATCACGAATTCTAGATATCCACCAAAAATACCACGTCATCCTGATCCTCCGTAGCCCGCAGGCGAAGGAGAAGAAGAATCCCGTTAAGTCAAAGACGTTGCAAGATCCACGGCACGTACTACGTGCCAACGGGATTCTTCGCTCCGCTTCCGCCGCGGGCGGACCAGAATGACGTCTACTGTAATTCGCACAGAAATTCGCATAAAATTCGCAAGTAATTCGTATTATTCGCATTACCTTTAATTATAAACTACAAACTATTTCTAACCCTATGATTCTACAAGTACTCGTTATTACATCAAGCCTTCTTATAATCGTAAATCTAATCTCCAAATTTAAAAAAGGATCTCTGACATTAAAAGAGACCGCTTTCTGGGTTATTTTATGGCTTAGTGTTATAATAGTTTTTCTCTTTCCAAGCATCACAAGTACTCTTGCTCAAATACTCGGCATTACAAGAGGTGCTGATTTGATAATTTATATTGCGATTTTAGTGCTTTCCTATCTTGTGTTTAAGATATTTTTGAAGATGGAGAAGATTGAGAGGGATATTACAAAGATTGTGAGGGATAAGAGTTTAAAACAAATTAAACATGAAAAAGCAAAAAGACAAAAACATCAGAATTGAAAACTGGTCAGATAAAACGATATATCAGGAGATAAAAACTATATTACGAAATAAAGACAAAGGGAGGTTGTTGGATATAGGTTGTGGTCCAGGCTTTTTTTTGAATTATATACAAAATTTAGAATTTAAATCCTTGTCAGGGTTAGACAAAAGTAGGAGAATTTTTATACTCAAAGACAAGAATATAGACTTCTACGAACAAGATCTTAATAAGTTGCTAAAAATCAGAAAGAAATTCGATATTATTACTGCTATAGAAGTTATTGAACATTTAGAAAATCCCCATAAATTTATAAGAGATTGCAAAAAATTATTAAAGAAGAAAGGAATATTAATCATATCGGCACCCAATATTACTAGCTATGAATCAAGATTGCTTTTTTTGTTAACAGGGAGGTTTTTTAATTTTCTTCCATCAAGCATAAAAAAATCTGGACATACAAACCCTATATCACTTTGGGAAATGGAAGAAATTCTTAAAAAATGTAATTTCCAAATAAAACAGACGAAAGGCACAAAAATACACCCTTTCAATACAAAATACAACCCTTTTCTTAACTTATTAGCAAACCTAATCATTATTTTTATACCTCTTGCAATGTTTATGGGTAATTGGGGTTTTGGTCACAAAGGGAAAAGAATAAAGATAAGTCGTCATTATATTATCGAAGCAGTCTCTTCCTAAATTAACATAAGACGTACTTACTTATGAGAATCTGTATTATAGCACAATATTTCCCTCCTACATCTTGTGCGGCGTCAAAAAGAGCCTTTGAAATGGCTCGGTTTTTTGCAAACAAGAAAAATCAAGTAATAGTAATCTGCGGGATACCAAATTATCCTACTGGAATCAAGCCTAAAAAATATAAACTTAAATTCATTAAAAAAGAGAGGCAGAATAGTATTCATATAGTAAGAACCTTCGAAATAGCAGCTAAAAATGAAGGGGTTTTAAAAAGGATGTTAAACTACATTTCTTTTAGTCTAACAAGTACAATATATTTACTGTTTTTTCTCAAGAAACAAGATTTAATAATTGCTTCTTCGCCTCCGCTTTCTGTACCCATAGGTCCTGCTATTTTTGGCAAAATCAAATCAAAAAAATTTATCCTTGACATAAGAGACATCTGGCCAGAAGTAGCAATAGATGTTGGGATGATTAAAAATAAACTTCTCATTAAAATACTTAAATATCTAGAGAAAAAACTTTACCAAAAGAGTGATTTGATCGTAACAGTAACTAGGGGATTTCAGAAAAATATTTTTCAAAAAATAAAAAATAAAAAAATAATTCTTATACCAAATGGCTTAGGATCAGAAATAGAGTGGGTTAAGCAGAAGACAAGAAGGAACAGAAATAAAACAAATATCATCTACACAGGAAACCAGAGTCATTTTCAAGATTTAATACAATTTATAGAATTTGCAAAAAAAATGCACAAGTCAAAAAACCCCTATTTAAAAAGGGTAGCTTTTATTTTTGTGGGTGAAGGAGAAAAAAAAGAAAAAATGAAAAACATAGTAAAAAAATACAATCTTAATAATGTAAAATTCATAGATCAAGTTTCGAGAAAGAAGGCCTTTAAATATATCCATAATGCAGACATTGGTCTCGTATCACTAGCCAATAAAAAGAGCTTGAGATCTTCTCTTCCAACGAAAACTTTTGAGTATATGTATTTCAGAAAACCAATTTTAACCAATGCCAAGGGAGAACTCAAAGAAATTATTGAGATAAAAGCAAAATGTGGTCTTTACTTTAAATCTTGGAATTATAAGGATTTTATTAAGAAGCTATTGAAAATTATTAAAAACAAAAAGATAGCTAGAAAAATGGGCAGGAAAGGAAAGGATTACGTTTTAAAACATTATTTATTAGAAAAAAATCTAGAAAAATTAAATAAGGAAATCATTTCTTTGTTTCAGGATTAAATATGATCACGAATTTACAAAAGATATTCCAAAATAAAAAATCAATCTTTATCGCTTTAAGCTTCGCTTGGATTTTTATTATTACTATAAGTTATTATTACTATCATCCAAACTTTGCTATACAAGCCCTAACAACAGTTATTAGTATAGCTACACTTAGCCTTGTCTATAAAAAAATATCTACTTTTGCAAATTCTAGTAAAGGAGAAATAAAACTCCGCGTTATTCATATAATTTTGATAATTCCTTTAGCCACCTTTTTTCTAGTATTCCTCGTTAGTATTATTGGACATATTATACCTCTTAGAGAAATATCTATTAAACAATTCTTAGCAACATACGGAAAAACTTATCTTTTACTTTTTGCGTTTCTTCTCCTGTGTTCTGCTTTAGGGCAAAACTTACTAAATATTATCAAAGCTAGGTTCAAAGAAAAAACCGCAGCTTATCTAATAGCGACTGCTTTTGGAATTTCTCTACTTATAATACTAATTTTTACTATTGGCATACTTGGGCTTTTATATAAAGAAAGTCTTATCTTTTTATTTATTATTCTTCTAATTATCAATATTAGAAAAATATGGAAAACTGTTTTTTGGCTATATCAAAAAACAATAGATCTTAAGTTTACTACTCACGGCCTTCTTCTAGCTTTTATTATTACTACTGTTATCTCCTTAAGTTTTCTTGACAGCATAACGCCTTTGCCTTTAGATTATGACTCTTTTGCATCTTATCTAAATTATCCAAATTTATATCTTGAGCATCATAAGATAATCTTTGACGGAGCATATGGCTGGCGCAATATGGAACTAATTTATACAATGCTTTTGTCACTTGGAAAAAGTCCTTTAGTAATAAGCTTTTCAGGAATAATGAGCTCTCTGGCCGCTTTGGGTATTTTTCTCTTTACCAAGAAAATTTATTCAAAAAAGGTAGCTTTATTTGCCAGTATTGTTTTTCTTACAACCCCTATTGTTTTTGCTCATTCCGAAGGAATTGCTAAAGTAGACCTTGCCCTAACTTTCTTTTTTATCTCTTTTCTCTATCTTTTCCAAATATGGCTCAAAACTAGAAAACTTAAATGGCTTGTCCTGTCAGCTTTTATCTTTGGCATTGGAGTAGGAATTAAATATTCACTTCTTCTTAGCCTACCAGCTATTATTTTGATTATCTTAATACAAAAAACGAAAAAATTAGATTTAAAAAGAAAAACTATCACTGTCTTTGTCTTTTTCGTGATGATTGCCGTAACTATCCTTCCATGGATCCAAATCTATCCACTCTTATCAAGTTTTAAAGCAAGAGTTGATCTAAAAACACTTAAATTTGAAGAAAAAAATTTACAGAATTCAATATTAATAAAAGAAGAAATAAACTGCTGTAAAGAATATCTCAATATTGGAAATAAATACCTAAAAGATATCTACGGACAAAAACCAGGAATATTAGATAAGATCATTACTCCCTGGAAAATAACCATGGAAACTAACTATAAAAGTAAGTCAGATTTTTGGACAAACATTGGTTTTTTATACCTTGTGTTTACCCCATTTTTTCTTCTCTATTTAGTCTTAAATAAAAAGCGAAACCAACTAGCAGTTTATATTGCAATTATTACACTATCATTCATTATCTTTTGGATCATAACAGCGAATAATGTAACTTGGTATGCTATGCCTATTTTTCCTCTTCTGGCAATCATGACAGCAAAATCACTTGATATCTTTAAAAAAACCGATAAGCATCTTTACGAAATTAGCTATTTAATTATCGCTGTTTTTATCCTAGCAACTATTTTTATAAGACTTTCGTTTGTAGGAGGAAACTTTTCTTTTTTATTACAAAAAAATGGAGAAGAAAAATTCCTTCAGAAGCAAAAAAGTACAAGGGGCTTTAATTTGTCCACCACGGCGGACTATATAAATAACATTATGATACCAAAAGAAGACTCTAAAATATATACTAATTATCCTCCATTTGGTTACTTCATCTACAAAAACAATGAATATATAATATCTGACATCTTCTTGAAAGTTTTCGGCTGCTTGCGGATTAATTATCAAGAATATTCAAAAATCAGAGAGGTATTTAAAGAAAATAGAATAACGTACATCCTCTTTTACAAAGAAACACAAATTAAAAAAAACAAACAGGATTTACCTGCATACATTACTCAATATTATAAAGAATATGAGATCTTTCAAGATTTTCTAAAGAAGGAAGCTATTCGGATAGAAATAGAAGATAGAGGAATATTATATAAATTAAAATAGTATTAGAAGCCCATATCGCCTGTACCACCTAATTCACCAAACGTACCAGCAAGCCAGAGATCTAGAAAAATCTTTGCAATTATAAGGACAATAAATACAATTAGAAAAGTCATTGCGGAAGAAAAATACAAGTTTTTTTCTGGAATTTCGGTGGATATTAAATAGTTAAATAAAGAAACTATTATTCCTACAAGAAATACTAACCCTAAAATACCTGAAACTTTATTTAATAAATCAGCCGGATTTTGTGTATCTTCTGCTCCATTAAAAGCAAAGCCCGCCGTAGGACAACATAATACTAAAAATACAGCAGTAAACTGTAAAAAATGGGTTTTAAGTTGTCTTCTTCTAACAAAAACCATCCGCTAAATACTTTTAAGTACTACCCTACTTATAAATAATTATAACATGAAAAAGAAATTTATCCACTAAGACCAATCAGATCATCACCTATACTTAAATACTCTATTCTACAAAGCATAGACAAAAGTTCCAAAATACAGACACTTAGGATAATCTCAAATAGAAGTTCCCAATCGTGTCTGTTTTTTTTGGTTATCAAATCTTAAACAAAAAATAAAATTTGTGCTAATTACTTGCTTCACTATTCTGCCCCATTATTACCCTATATTCATCACCTTAACAACAAACCCAACAAGCACCCAAGCAAGTGCTACAATGATCAGACCTACTACTGCGTAGATAACTATATTCTTTGCGGATGTCATCTGCTCTTCTTTTCC
>Ga0066637_10001148_pt1 | contig 16940 bp, 13 predicted proteins | sample CryGeyCG2014_020_FD_62737 | JGI IMG/M metagenome (GOLD analysis project Ga0066637, IMG submission 62737) | Groundwater microbial communities from aquifer - Crystal Geyser CG08_land_8/20/14_0.20 | ecosystem: Environmental > Aquatic > Deep subsurface > Groundwater | place: USA: Utah: Grand County...
TTTTGCTTATATCCTAGATCATCGACAAAATGATGATACAGCTCGAAAAAGCTACAAGGTTCTACTTTGTCGAGGATGTATTTGATGACTTCCGTAGCTACACCCGTTGCACGGCCACTTTCTGCAGTAACGCCAGAGAGGCGGATACGAGGGTATCCTGATAGATCGTATTCTTCAGAGTAGAAAAACTGAATTATTGAGTACAAAAGCATGGGGGATACAATCCCCAACAGTTTGCAGGTAATCTTCTTGTCGCTAAATAGCCTTATCACTGAAATGTGACTTGATGAACTGAGGAGTGTTGTAAGATGTTCAATAATCGAATTTAGCTTGTCTTTCTGTAACCCTATCTGTTGTATATGTATGTACTCGCCACGACTCACGCGTAGAATATTCGGAGTATTTGGTAAATGATTGGCCATAAATACGGCTTCGTTAGTGCAAAGCTGTTCTACGGCATATTTTCTGATTTGCTCCAATTTCACAACACCTTCCTGCTCCAACACAAATTTTTCCAATACAAGCGGTAATGGCAGGCGCTGCCCGACATTACCGCTTCGCATGACATTAGGATAGTCAGGATACCTTAATGCAGGATTGTTGGATTCCCGAAGACAGGAATATAGCGCGCTCTCACTAGGAATATTTTCCTTCAGTAATTTGTTTTTGTATAGCTCAAATATCCCACTAACTGAGAGGTATGGAATGTCTCCCCCAAGTCGGGATATTATGTCGTGTTCTATCTCGGTTATTTCGCTAAATGGAATTGAAACATGATCGCGATGAATATATGTACCCCGATCCCAGAGCAGGAGATCTGGCGAACGCTCGATATAAGCATATATATTCCGCTCAGATATTTTCTCATGTTCAGGACGGTCTTTATTTACTTCAGCAAACACTTCTGTGAAATGCATCGGTCGGCCGGTATTGTAAAGGATTGTTTCGACAAGTAGAGTTCGTTTCTCTCCATTCTTCCCATACTTAAGTGTCCATGCGTATTGGGTATAGAGCGCAATTTCATCTGCCAAGATATCTTCTATAGCATCATCGAGAAAATGCAGATAACCATTCGAGAACTGGGCGATTAAATAAACTCTGTTGCAACACGCTTTACCTCTACAAAATTCCATCATCTTGACAGTAGCGACGTCAAATGGCAGAACCCCATCAGGCTGATTTTCGACAGTTCTTTTTAACTCTGGCCGGATTGATTGGCATCTCACACATTGATGTTTGGGCATGATTATGCGAATCGGCGGACTCCAAGCAACTTCGTATTGTGGCGACAAACCGACCAGAGAGGCCAACTCTCCGTCAGAAGGTAGATTTTGCCATCCCCAGCGTTTTCCCAAGGCATTAGCTATTTCATTCGCACAGCACACACCACCACCAGAAAGAAGAACGTCATCTACCGCATGCCAAAACCTATCCAATCGACTAAGCGCTTTTGGTTTTTTAAGTTTTGAGATATATTTTTTTTCAATCTGCCGAACACGTTCGCGGGTAATTTTTTCACGATACCCCAACTCTTCAAGTGTCCATTTCCGTCCATCTAACAATCCCAAGCGCCCTTTCAAAATTCTACCTTCACGCTCGCGTTTAACCAGGTCCCGCAGGAATTCATCTATGAGCTGTTCAAAGTTTCCATATGCTTCTATTGGTATACCCTTTGATAGGGTCTCCATTACTTCTAACCCTTGCTCTTTGAGAAGCCAAACTTGCCAGATGGTTTTTAATCCCTGCATTGAAAACCCTAAGCGAGCGACAATATTTTTCTCGGACAATAAGTTAATATTCTCCCATATCATCGTTTTGACTTCACCATTTATAGCGGTGCCCATAGAGTGCTGCGATAGCCGCAGCTCGGCGATTACAATGGGTGGTATGCCAGTAAAAATAGGCTCATCTGATAAAGCACCAACTAATATTGTCATTTCAGGCCGGTTAGTAAAACCCGATATAGACGATAGATGGTTAAGGATGCATGAAAATGCTTCCTCGCTTATATCCGATTGAAGGAGATAACCAACAGTAACATGGAACAGAACGTCGGCCTGATCATCTGGGAAAAGTGCAATCACACGGAGTCGATTAATGTCTTGTTGGGGAATTTCAAGACTGCTTATACTACTTTGAGGTTCATTGTTTGAATAAGCATACTGCTTAGATACTGTTTGTAATATTTCCGGGAGCGTGCGGGATAAAAGACTCGAATACAAAGAGTCAGGAAGGCATGAATTTTTCAAAATGGGATAGGACGGCTTCAAGTGGGTGGGAGTCAGGCTGTCATTACCCGCGGTATCTGCGCCCTGAGCACCCTTATGGTGCTCTGCAATATTAATGGAAATTTCGGCAATCCTCGCCTTTAAGTTTACAATTTCACGTACAGTTTTTATTCCCACCCCATTAATATTGCTGATACCATTTTCATCGTATTCCAGCAGCTGTTCACAAGACAAAATCTTCTTGTGAATGAGAATATTTCGTGCCCTTGTGGTGATCTTATTCATCAACTTGTCAGGTATGGAGGTGTGTATATTCAAAACAGGTACCCTATTCCGTAGCGATTCATTCACCCTTTGGCATTGTAACACATAGCTCAATGTTTCTTCTCTTTGCTCAACTTACTGTAGAGGTTTTTGGCTTCCGCGTATATCCCCGCATATTCTCTTGGTAATGTCTGTTGCGGTATCCGGACAAACATCGTTTCCAGAACGCTTTTACTGGCATCATCCTCACCCGCCATTCGGTAAAGAAGTGCCAGACCATAATAGGAGTTGGGCATATTACCACCTTTGATAGCTGCTTGAATAGTACTTCCGCCTTCTGAAATTCGCCTTTCTACAAGCATCAGAGCGGCGTAGTTGCAGGTCAGCATTGCATCATCGGGATGGTGTTGAAGACAGAGATCATAATAGAATGCAGCCACATCCAGGTTGTTTTCATTTCGGGCGTAAATGTTTCCGAGGGAGACTGCTGCACCATGATCGGCCGGGTTCAATTGGAGGACTTCCTGGAATATCTTCTTGGCCTTCCCGATGTTGTTCAATTCCAGGTATGCCTTTGCCATATTCCGGCGGGTATCAAAGTTTTCTGGTATCACGGCAAGGACTTCCTTGAAGAGGTTCAGGGCTTTTGCAGGCTGATCTTTTTGCGCCTCTTCAATTCCTTTGCGGAATTTTTCCATAGCTTCTTTGTGCTTTTCCGGTGTTGCATCCCGGAATTCAATGTGAGCCATTCCGCCGTCAACCACGATATCCATTACTTCTACAATCACGCCATAAAGCTTCTTGATGCGGATAATTACGTCCTGTTCGGTATATTCAGCGGGATCGAATCGCTTGCCGGGCGCGATCATGATGTCTTTCAGGGGAATGGATACTTTCATAAGGCCTCTATTGCTTATCCCGTTTGTAAATAATTCGGAGGGACATCCTCAAATCCGCGCCATTTAAACCAATCTGATATATTAACGAAAGCGGCCCGGACTCAGGCCATGACCTTTTCAACCATTCCTTTCCGTTTGCCGTGAGCCGATATCGTTGGAGACGACTTTGCGGCTTTTGCCGTGGAGAGTCCGTTCCGCTTCCAGCTTGTCGAGGATCTCTTGCTGGAAGGCGTAGGGCCGAATGTCGAATGGGACGGGCGAACCGGACGCGGTCAGGCAACCTTCCTGTACCTTGTGATTTCCACGGAGGGTTTCTTTTTCTTGGCGTCATTGACGATGGCTTCCAGACCTCCCGCAACCTCATCGGCGATCCATTCATGGCCGCACATGGCGCATACCGTTGCGGGAACATCCCGGATCACAATGACCGTATCCTGATAATCCACCGTGAAAGTTGTCTTGCCCTCTCTCTTTTCTCCTCCGCAAAGGGGGCACAAGTTTTCGTTTCGGCTGATCATTTTATCCTCCTTACTTTCCAGTCCGGCTGAAAGTGTCTTTCGTCGGGCGCATAAGCGGTTATGATGTATAACCTGCCGCCTGCGGTATCATAAGCCGTTACGGCATGCAGCGGCTTGTTCTGCCAGAAACCCAGAATCAGGGTGCTGGGGAACGGTCTGTCTTCCGGATATTCCTCTATGACTTCACCGGTGCGAATGACGTGCGTGACTGCCTCGCGGGAAATATCACGCTCGAACATGGTCTTCAGGGCGTGCGCCGACCATTCGACGGCGCCTTCCTCGATAGCCTTGATCCATTCGAGCTGGCTCATACACTCGCCCTGCCGTGCAATGGAAATGCCTCCAACGCTCCTGTCATTTCACACCTTTTGAACATTGCCGAAAATGCCGGGGAATCGGGCTGGGTTTCAAACTTTTGCATGTAAACCTGAGCCCTTTCCGGAAGCCATTACAGAGAAACTTCTCGATCTCACCATACTGGCTGCTGCACAAGGCATTCATCGGCAACACGCTGTAGAAGCATTGTCGCCTCACGTTGATATAGGTCGACCCGAAAGGTAAATGGACCGAAACATGAGGTTTCCACACGTTTCTCGATATCACCGGATAATATTTTGTCTCCCGTAATGTCCATCAGAATGTCCAGCCAAATTATTTAATAACACTATACAAATACAGTATAATTCTATTTTATCAAGTAGAATTTGTCCTAAAAAATGTCCGCCACCCGCTAAGGGAGGATAAACACATTTTCCTTGTCGGCGATCATCGGTGTTCCGCTTCGCCGAAAACGATCGCCTGGAAGGTCAGGAAGCTCGCTCCGTCTCTCCAGGCGCCGGACGGAAGTCCCGCCTTCTGGCTCAGGTGGTTCAGCATCTCATCCCTTCCCCATCCCTGTTCCGGGGCGACTTGGGGGAGAAACACGGCGGATTTTCCCCCCTTCTGGAGGAGGACGCCATCCCGGCCGACGACAATGTCGTTCGGGCCGGAGACCGGTTTCATCGGCGTCAGCACGGAAATCTCAATTTCCAGATCGGGCAGATCAGGGGGCGTCACGGGGCTGAAGCGAGGATCCTCGAAGGCGGATTGGAGGGCCATCGCACCGACGAGCTCGGCGAGGGGCCGGTCCGGGACCATCCGGCCGATGCAGCCGCGCAGGTTTCCCCGCTTCTTGAGGGTGACGAAGACCCCGCGCGGTTCGCGCAGGATGGGGCTGGAAAGCCGGGGCAGGGGGACCATTTTTATCGTAAGATATCGGGAGATCGTCTCCCGCGCGAGGCGAAGCAGGTATTTCCGGTCGGCGGGTCCAATCGTCCCTTCCACCGCCGTTGCCGCAGCCGGTCGCACGGCGGGGGCATCCTTTTTCGGATCGGCGGCCAGGACGACCGCCCCATAGCCGACGACCCGCTCCCGCTCGCCGATGGGAAGGTTTCCGGAGTGGGCGTAGCTTACGATCCTGCCCCCGGTCGCCCCCATCGCCTTGGCGGCCGCCATCGCGGCCATGATGGGGGCCTCGCCGCAGGCGCAGGTGGAGAGGTTCGGTATCCGCCGGGCCATCTGCGTCCGGACGGCCGTATGGAGCGCCGCCGGATCGAGGGTGGCGATGGCCGTAAGCGTCTTCATGTCCGTGGCCTCGGCGTCTTTCGCCGACGGGTAGTGGGAGAGGTCGGAGCTCGCGACGATCACGGCGTGGCGTCCCTTCAGGACCGAGGCCAATGCGTTTCCGAAGCGGGTGCAGAGGACGGCGTCCGCCTCGCCGACGATCGCAGCGATGATCTTCGCCTGGGGAAAGAGGACTTGGGAGAAGGGAACCTGGACCTCGAGAGAGTGTTCCCGGACGTGCGACTCCCGGTCGAGGGCGCAGTCGGGCGATGCGGCAAGCAACGCCGCCGTGAGATCCCCGTCCACTATTGCGGTTCCGAGCGGCGTCCGGAAGCCGCCGCCCGGGTAGAGGGCGATCTTCCGGAGGCCGGGGGCCGTGTGGTTCGTGCCCAGGATGACAACGACGTCATAGGCCCCGCCGCGGAACTGGTTCCAGCCGTCGGCGCAGATCTGCCCGGAGTAGATGTACCCCGCGTGGGGGACGACAATGGCGACCGGTTTTTTCACCTGCGGCGGCAGCGCGTCCTCGATGAATTTCTCGATAGCAAGTTTCAGGATGGTCGCCGATTCGGGGTAGAACTGTCCGGCCACGGCGGGGGAACGCACCTCGCCCCCCCCGTCCTTCCCGGCCATGCCGGTCGTTGCCACCCCCAGGCTGAGGGCGACGATGGGGATGCCGAATTGCAGAATGGTCATGATCTTTCTCCTTTCCAATCAACTCCAGACGCCGGCGATCCTCCCGCCGCAGAAGCCGCAGCGGCCGTTTTTAACATGCATTTCCACGGTGAAGAAGCCGGCGCGCCGGATGACCGCCTTCCCGCAGGAAGGGCAGTAGGTATGGTTTCCGGAATGGTCCGGGACGTTTCCCACATAGGCGTAATGCAACCCCCGCCCCATCGCCGTCTCCCGGGCCCGCTCCAGCGTCGCCACCGGCGTGGGCGGCAGGTTGCGGAGCTGGTAGTCCGGATGGAAGCGGTTGAAGTGGACGGGGACGTCGGGTCCAACCTCTCCCCGAACCCAGTCGATCAGGCCGCGCAGCATCTTCTCGGAGTCGTTCAGCGTCGGGACGACGAGGTTGACGATCTCCAGATGGGCGCGGCTCTTTGCGATCTGCTTGATGCTCCGCAGGACGGGCCTCAGCTCGGCGCCGCAGACGTCGCGGTAGAACGCCTCGTCGTACCCTTTCAGGTCGATCTTGATTGCGTCCAGCACCTCGCAGAACTCGGCGAGCGGCGCCTCGTTCATGATCCCGCAACTGATCAGGACGGGGCGGAGCCCCTGCCTTTTCGCCTCCCGGGCGATGTCGATCAAGTACTCCGCAAAGACCGTCGGCTCGTTGTAGGTGAAGGCGATCACCGGCGCCCGCCTCTCCCGGGCGGCGCGGACGATCCGGTCGGCGGAGAGCGGCGGACTTTCGTAATCCTCCGGAGAGGCCTGGGAGATCTCCCAGTTTTGGCAGAACTTGCACCGCAGCGGGCAGCCGGAGGTGGCGAGCGAGTAGGCCGCGGCGCCGGGGAGGAAGTGGTAGAAGGGCTTCTTCTCGATCGGGTCGATGTGAATCGCGATCGGATGGCCATAGACGAGGCTCTTCAGTTCGCCGCCGACGTTCATCCGGGCGCGGCAGCGGCCGCGCTCGCCGGGCCGCAGCACACAACCCTGGGCGCACAGAAGGCACTTGACCATCCCGGCCTCATGGCGGATGGGTTTCCCTTTCAGGATTTCCAAAGAGGCGTGGCATGCGCGGCAGTCGGCGCCAGCCTGGGGGACGGAGGTCCAGAAGCGCGCCCGCGGGGCGAGACGGACCAGATCGGACTTCGGATCGAGGGCGAAGAGCAACCCGGCATCGCCGCCCGCCAACAGGCGCTCCCAGAGGGGAGAGGAGAGACAGAGCCCCGCCCCGCCGAGGATTGGGGCGATCCCGGCCAGGGTCTTTAAAAAAGCGCGACGGGAGAGCATGGATGGATTATTTCGCATAAAAAAAGCCTCCCGACGCCATTTGCAGGCGCCGGAAGGCCTCTACCATTTTCTGCGGATAAAAAATCCTACAGGAGTTTTACATTCTCCGCAGCCGGGCCTTTCTTGCCCTGCGCGATGTCGAAACTCACACGCTGGCCCTCGGCTAACGTCTTGAAACCGCCGGCCTGGATGGCGCTGAAATGAACGAAAACATCGCCGCCCTCGGACTTCTCGATGAAACCGAAGCCCTTCTGCTCATTGAACCACTTCACTGTACCTTCTGACATATTGTGCATCCTCCTTTCATAATATTCTTTGCAAGTCGGATGAACACGATGGCAAAAACTACAGGAGCGTCAAAAACCTTTTTAATCACGTCGTCTAGCCTTGCACTTCAAAACGTCTATATCCAACTCTGCACCCTGCCGCTCCGACTGGAGCTAGGCTGCGGTGCCCTTATAGGGGGATTCGGGCCCGATGTCAAGCTTTATTTTGACACTCTCGTCAAAAGTCGCCACACCGGTGAAAACCGGGTGTCCAGTTTTTTGTAACATGTTAAAATTTCTGGATTCCGGTTTTAACCGGAATGACGATTCTTGGGCATTTTTGACTTTTGACGAGTCCATTATTTTCCGTGTTATTTGCGGTCCCGATTGCGTTCGAAACGCTGCTCGGTGACACGGGTACCCCATTGTTCGCCTTCCTGCTGGGAAACGAGGCGGAAACCGAACGATTCGTAGAGGTGGCGCGCCGCGTCGAGTCCAGCGAAGGTCCAGAGAAAGATCCGGCGATAGGCCTGCCGGTCGCAGAAGGAGACCGCCTCCGTCATCAGTCTGCGGCCCAGGCCCTTCCCGTGCATCTCCGGCGAGACGATGAACCAGCGGAGGTGCGCGCCGTCCGTTGCCGCCTTGAATCCGTCAATGGCGATGGCCCCGACCACCCGGTCCTCGCGCCGGATTGTCCAGAAGCCGTCGCGTTCATTTTCGAAGCGCCGGAGGAATTCCGCAAGCTCCGTCGCGACCTTGGCCTCGAAGAAGAGGCCGAATTCCCAGTGGCGGTGGTAGTATGTTGCGTGCAGCTCGGCGATGCGGCCGATGGCCCCCGGGCGATAATCGGAAATCTCGTTTGGCATCTTATGCCCCCCCTCCGGGTCTGATCCACAAACCCGCACCCGCGCTTTCGCTTCTGTTGCATAGGGCGCCGGCTCATGCCGGCCTTGCTGTCGGGATGTTTTGCCTATATACATCACTTTTGACCGATGAAGAAATAGAAATTGTTAGGCCGTCTGTGGGGCTTCCGGAATTTTGAATATCCGCCCGCAAAGGGTCGAAAAAAAATTCATTATCGGTATGGAATGAACTCTCAAATTGACTTATCCCGGCAAATAAGGCAGAAACAGATCAAACATCAAGCATAGGGGGGCGCCAGGGAGATGATGGAGAAAACGACGGCGGAAAAAATCCGCGAATTTTCAGAACGGAAAAACCGGATCGGCGCCATGGGCGGCGAAAAGATGGTCCGAAAGCAGCATGAGCAGGGAAAATTGACGGCCCGGGAAAGGCTCGATCTCCTTTTCGATCAGGGAACTTTTCAGGAGATCCAGCTTTTTGTCAAACATCGATCCACCCTCTTCGGCCTTGCCGAGAAGGAGATCAATGCGGATGGCGTCATCACCGGCTTTGGCAAGGTCAATGGCCGGGTTGTCTTCGTCGCTGCGCAGGATTTCACCAGCGCCGGAGGCAGCCTCGGGGAGATGCACGCCCAAAAAATCTGCAAGGCGATGGACATGGCCATCGAGGCGAGGAAGCCGTTCATTGCGCTGAACGATTCCGGCGGGGCGCGCATCCAGGAAGGCATTACCGCTCTGCAGGGATATGCCGGGATCTTCTACCGCAACAGCATTGCGTCCGGCTATATTCCCCAGATCTCCGCCATCATGGGGCCCACGGCGGGGGGCGCCGTTTACTCGCCGGCGCTCACGGACTGGATCTTCATGGTGAAGAACAACAGCTACATGTACATTACCGGCCCCGATGTCGTGAAGGCGGTCATCGCGGAGGAGGTCAGCCACGAAGAGTTAGGCGGTGCGATGGCCCATGCCGCCAAGAGCGGGGTCTGCCATTTCGTCACGGAAAACGATGCGGAGTGCATCGGCCGCGTGAAGACCATGCTCTCCTATCTTCCCGACAGTTGTCACAGCCCCCAGCCTGTCGCACCCTGCACGGACAGCGCGGACAGAGAGTGCCCGGAGCTGGACACGGTGATCCCGGACAAGGCGTCTCGCGCATACGATATGAAGAAGATCATTGCCTCCGTGGCCGACAACCATGAAATGTTCGAGCCCCACGAATACTGGGCAAAGAATATGGTTGTGGCCTTCATTCGGATCATGGGCAGGTCGGTCGGCGTGATCGCCAACAATCCGCGCTTCGGCGCCGGCGTCCTCGATGTGAACGCCTCGGACAAGGCCGCGCGGTTCATCCGGTTCTGCGACGCCTTCAACATCCCTCTCCTGACATTCACGGATCTCCCCGGCTACATGCCCGGCACCCAGCAGGAATGGTCCGGGATCATCCGGCATGGCGCCAAACTGCTCCATGCCTACTCCGAAGCCACGGTCATAAAAATCTCCGTTGTCGTCCGCAAGGCTTACGGCGGCGGCTACATCGCGATGTGCGCCAAGGGATTGGGCGCCGATTATGTGATGGCCTGGCCTTCCGCGGAGATCGCTGTCATGGGGGCCGAAGGGGCGTGCAACGTCATCTATCGGCGTGAGATAGCGGGCGCCGACGATCCGGCGGCCAAGCGCGCGGAACTGGCCGCCTCCTACGAAGCGCAGTTCAACAACCCCTATTTTGCCGCCAGTCTCGGCATCGTCGATGAAATCATCCTGCCCCGGGAAACGAGGAAAAGGGTGGCCGCCCTCCTCGATGCGTTTCAGGACAAGTCGGAGACGCGGCTTCCCAAGAAACATAACAATATTCCGCTGTGATCATTCAAGGACGGGCGTATTTTCGAGTGAAACTTTAGATGGCTGTGGATGGTTTCAGCCGGATAGGAGGCACGAATGGCTGGAGGAATCATGACCCGTTTGTCCATCGTCGAAGGTGACATCACCCGTCTGCGGGTGGACGCAATCGTGAACGCGGCGAATGCCTCTCTGCTTGGCGGCGGCGGCGTGGATGGGGCGATTCATCGTGCGGCCGGACCGGGATTGCTCGCCGAATGCCGTCGGCTTGGCGGGTGTCCGACCGGCGAAGCCCGCCTGACCGGGGGGCACTCCCTTCCGGCCCGGCACGTCATCCATACCGTCGGGCCTGTCTATAAGGATGGGCGGTCCGGTGAGCCGGAGCTTCTGCGATCCTGCTATCGGGAGTCCCTCCGGTTGGCATCTGAGGCCGGGCTGGAGTCGGTCGCTTTCCCGTGCATCTCTACCGGTGTGTACGGCTACCCGAAGCTGGCTGCCTGCCAAGAGGCGATCACGGCTGTAACCGAGTGGTTGACCGCGCATGAGTTGCCGCGGTCGGTTATCTTCTGCTGTTACGGATTGGACGATGCCGGGCTGTACCGGTTGCAGTTGAATCGTTTCGCTTGATCGGGCAGCGCAAATACAATGGAAACGAAGATCCATACGCCAGATGCACATGGCGTATGGCGTGCGGATCATTTCTTCAGGGTTACGGTGGTCTGACCGGAGGGCTCCGGGAAGACCATACGTCTCAGGTCCTCCAGATATTCCCGGTACCGATCCAGATAGAAGGCCAGCCCCCGGGAAAAATTCCTCCCGATGATCCCGTCTATGAAGAGCTGGCTGATCTCCCGTTCGCGCTGCAGGATGCACTGCGACCGGACGAAGATCTGCCGTTCCTCATCCGACATGGTCCGGATGCGGGCCGTAAGGACGCTCCGGGCGTGGGGCTGGTACATCCAGAAATAGAGGAGATCAAGGGCGTTGATGATGATGATCCGTTCAAGATCCTGCGCTTCGGCGCCGATCGTCCGGATGAACTGCTTTGGGGATTCGAGCATCTCCAGAACGTCCTTCTCGGGAAACAGAAGTTCGAGGCGGGCGTAGGTGTCGAAGAGCTGACCGAGTTTTGCGGTGTAATCCCGCTCTCGCAGCCGGAGGTTTTCGTAACGGTCGGCAAGGCCTTCGATGACGCCGGCGACGCAGTCGGAAGCCGCCTTGGAGATCACGGCTGCCCATTTTTGAAGGATGTCATTGATCCCATGGACGCCCGCTTCAAAGAGGATGCCGCCGATGGCGGCGTTGAAGGCGAGGGCGAGCGGGATGGAGAGGATGGTTCTGAAGAAGCTTCCCCAGATCGCGCCCTTCGGCAGACCGCGGAAGGTGTTGTGGCTGAAGAGGTAGAGACCGTTGGCCAGGGCCATGACGGTATAGAGTATCAGCGGGTTTGTGGTCGTGGTCACGCCGAACGTCCGGTCGAGGATTACCGATTTTACGATGTAGTCGAGCAGCGGCACCGAGAATCCGGTGAAGAGCAGCGAATCGGTCAGCCTTCCCCAGCTCACGTAGTCGTTCCAGCGCAGCAGGGGGGAACGGCGGAAGCCGCCCCCGCCGAGGACCGACTGGAGAATGTTCCGCAGCCCCGTAATCCCGAACCATATAAAGGCCCCGCAGTAGGCCAAAAACCACCACTCCTTCGTCAGCGCAAAGGTGAGAAACGCCGGGATGAAACCGATCAGGACCTTGATGGTGTTTTTGACGCCGCTGTTCAGGTATCTCCAGCCCCCCTCTTCTTGCACCCGCGGTTTTTTCTCCACCAGATAGAGCTCATTGCCGCCCTCTTCGTGCAGACCTCCCAGGGGGATGATGTTGCCCGGCGTCTCCAACCGTGTTGCATTCTCCTGAGTCTCCCAGTCCTGCACGCGCTGTTCTCCGAGGCGCCGCAGCCCCGGTAGCAGGCGGAGGCGCTGGAACCATTGATTCATGGCCCCCGATGCGGAATCGGGCAGATAGGTTATCCGTGGATAGGCTGTCATCCGGACGGGGGGGATGAAGTCCATTGGGAACATGGTTTGCCGGATCGCCCTTTGTGCGCGTGGGGTCAGCGTGTCCCGGATGATCAGGCCCATGCCGTACTGGTGCAGAGACCGGCCGGTGGAGTCGCTGCCGATGTTTGCCTTGAGGGGGACGATTCGATAGTGGGACTGCAGGACGGGAATATTGCGGAGGATTTCGGTCAGCTTCGCGATCCGGTCGGGGACACCTTGCCGCAAGGTGTCCCCCTTGTCCGAAGCTTCGAGACGCTGGATCATGCCGCGGATCAGTTTTTTCAGGGAGATGACGTTTCCTTCGTTGAGGGCCGTCTGCAGTTCGCTGATTTCCGCATAGTGCCCGGTTTTTCCTGCGACATGGTCCTTGAGGTTGAAGATCTCCAGATGGGTGATCATCCCCTTGCAGTCATAGAGTATTTCCAGGACGTCTTCCACGCCCAGATCGCTGAGATTGAGGCAGATCCGATATCCTGTATGGAGCTGATCGAGCTTCAGCATAAGCTCATGAGGCGCGAGCCTAAGAAGCGGCGGTACATCCGCCCCATCTTGGAGAATATTTGGATCGGTCAGGGATGGATTGTGGACCGGTCGGAGGTACTGTTCAACGATGGCCTCCGAATCGAGCTCCCGCATTCGGGCGGTCAGGGCCTCCATCCGTTCGCGTTCTTCGCCGGACGCCAGGGCGTGGCCGTCCCTGAGTTCGGAGACGCGGATTTCCATCAATGGCAGGAGGTGGGTATGGATAAACTCTGCCAGATGGAGGATCGACGCCTGGCCGCTGCCGACAAAGGCGAGGAAATCGGTGGGATTGAGCCGCGGGAGTTCAACGCCGAAGGCTTTGCGGATGGCCATGCGGTGTTTTCGGTTGAATTCATCCAGCACCGCGATGACATGGCCCTTCTGGTATTCGGATACCTGGCGCCCTTCGTCCATGAAGGCGCGGATGGACGGTTCCGCCAGGAAAGCGAGAAAATCCCCGGCGTCTGAGAATCCGCGCGGCGCCCAGATAAATCGGATATTCCGGCCCCGGAACTGCGCACCGATGGAAACACCGATGCGGATGGCGATTCCCATGATTTCGCCGGCGTCGAGGAGCTCGGCTGCGGCCTCCGGCGGCACGAAATTATAGTAGATCACCGTCAGGCGGCGGATCCCTTTGATCCAGGCGTCCATGATCAGGTGGGTGGGGGTTTTGCGTCCTTTCGTGTTGGCGTCGTGGACATGGTCGTCGAAGGCGATCTGGTTCCACTCTTCCGGCATCTCCAAGAGATGGTAACGCATCAACTCCTCGCGGATGAGGCGCGGTTTCCCCGAGGTGGCCACACGGAAATCATGGGCCAGTTCGAGCTGCCTTTCATAATCCCCATGCACCCGGACCAACTCCTTCACGATCTGGAGGAGCACCCTTGCCGTATTCCGGCGGAGTGAACTGTGGGTGATGTTCATCGCCTCATCGCGGAGGGCGCGCAATGCGTTCAGACGGTCATCGGCTTTGCCGATTTCCAGGGAATGGAGCAGGTTGGCCATCGCATAGGCGATGCGGAATCCCTGGGAGGCCGCCATCTCTTTGATGCCGTGGGGGTTCAGATAGGGATTGAGCAGATCCTTGAAGTTTTTCCGGGAGGCCTCCCGGCTCAGAACCTCCTGGACCAGTTTAATCAGCTCGTGGTCTTTCCCGTCGAAGAGGATTTTTGCAAACCGTGGTTTCATAAGAGCCGACCGATAACAAATTAATGAAGACCCTGCCGGTATTCGGAGACCCACATGTCAACCACATCGATCAGGCTCTGAAGGGGCCGGGAGATGTACTTGTCCTTGTGGTGGATCAGATAGAATTTTCGCGTCATCGCGGGGTCGGAGAGGGGGATGGCCTTCAGCTTTCCCATCCCGATCTCCTTGCTGACCACCCGCCTCGTGATGACGGCGACGCCCAGCCCCTCCTCCACGGCGGTCTTGATCGCCTCGTTGTTGGAAAGCTCGAGGGGAATCGAAACGCGGATATTGTGTCTCTGGATGTACTCTTCGATGCTCTTGCGGGGGGCCGACCCCTTCTCGTGGACGATGAGCGCATGGCCGGCCAGATCCTCCGGCTCGATAACCGGTTTCAGCGCGAGGGGATGCCCCGGCGGGACAATGATCTGGTAGCTGTCCTCCAGAACCTCGCGCGAGAGCAGTTTCTTGTGCGGCACAGGGTAGGAGATGAAGCCGATATCGTTTGAAAGCGTCGCCGTCTTCTCCACGATCAGATCCGTCGGCAGGGTTTCCATGGAGATCCGGATTCGGGGATGAACCATGCAAAACCGGTCCAGCATGAAAGGAAGGTAGTAGGAGCCGAAACTTTCGCTTGCGAGGATGTGGATGAAGCCCCGCTTGCGCTGCTGAAAGTCCCGAAGGCTCTCCTCCGCCTGATTCTCCATCTCGAAGATCGATTCGGCGATGCCGTAGAGCACCTCTCCCGCATCCGTCAGGGCCATCTTTCGGCCGAAGCGGTTGAAGAGCTTGATCTCGTAGTGCTCCTGAAGGCGCTGGATCCCCTTCGTGACGGCCGGCTGGGTGATAAACATGGCTTCTGCGGCGGCGCTCAGACTTCCATGCTTTGCGGCCAGGTAGAAGATTTTCAGTTGATTGAGATTCATAACCTTATATTATCCATTATATAAAATATATTAATTTGGCTTATTTTATGTCTATCTTTAAACGTTTGTCAAGCGTTGTTGATGAAAAAAAGCCTGTTGTCCCCGTAATGGTATTCCTCCCGGTCCGGAGCGGGGGTATTTTGACCTTGACTTGAGTGTCCAGGAAGTATAAAAAAGCGCAGTCGGTCCATTTTCGGGATAGGGATCTTCGTCGGGTGGATGGGTCTTTGTACTTCGCGATGCGGTGGTCTTTATCAGGAACGGGTTGCAGCTTTGACGCGGTTGCAATATCTTAAAAATTCATGTTACGGAGGTCAAGGGAATGAGTGTAGATTTGAAAGCCCCGATGCCGGGTAAAATCCTGGAAGTTCTGGTCAAGGTGGGAGATCAGGTGAAGGAAGACGATGAGGTCATCATGCTGGAGGCCATGAAGATGGAGAATCCGATTTACGCCCCGGCGGACGGGACCGTGAAGGAGATCAAGGTCAAGGCCAATGACAGCGTCGGTACGGAACAGCTCATGATGGTCATCGAATAGAAGGCCCGTCTGGACGCATTTCGCAAATGAATCATCAATGAGACAGGCGCCTGCCGGAAGGCGAGTGCCTGTCTTATTTTTCGGGATATCGTTAAATCCCCTTTTCGACCTTCGTCAGGCACGCCTCGATGATGTCCAGCGCCCGGTCCATCTCCTCACGGGTGATCGTCAGCGCCGGCGTCAGCGTGAGGATGTTCCCCATCGTGAGCTTGAAGCTGAGCCCCCGGCTGAGGGCGGCGTACATCACCGCCTCCGCTTCCTCCGTCGCCCGCTCGCCGGTGGTCCGGTCCTTCACCAGTTCGATGCCGAGAAAAAGCCCCAGGCCGCGGACGTCGCCGATCAGCGGATGGCGTTCCATCATTTCTCGCATCCGCCCGAGGGCGTGCCGCCCGAGCTCCCGGGCATGTTCCGCCAGATGATTTTCCTCGACATAGCGGATCGTCGCCAGGGCCGCGGCGCAGGCGACGGGGCTCTTTTCGTGGGTGTAGTGGCCCAGGGCGCGGTTGCCCGCGACGTCGAGGCCCTCACGGGCGATCAGGGCCGCCAGCGGAAAGACGCCGCCGCCGAGCCCCTTGCCGATGACCAGCATGTCGGGGACCACGTCAAAATTCTCGCAGGTGAACATCCGGCCGGTTCGGCCGAGGGCGTGGGGAATCTCGTCGAAGATCAAAAGCGCCCCGTGGCGGTCGCAGGCCTTGCGGATGATCTGCCAGTATTCGGGCTTCGGGATGTAGGGGGTGCTCCGGATCGGTTCGGCGATCACCGCGGCGATATCCCCTTCCTTCTCCAGAATGTACTCCACGTAGCGGGCGCACATCATGTCGCAGCCGCCGCGGCCCCGGCATTCATAGATGCAGCGGTATTCGTCGGGCGGCGGGACATGCTCTGTGCCGGGCAGCAGCGGCCCCATGTCCTGGCGGAAGATCGCCTCGCCGCCGATCGAGATCGCGTCCAGGGAGGCCCCGTGAAACGCGTCCCACATGGAGATCGTCTTGTGGCGGCCGGTCGCGATCCGGGCGAGCTTCAAGGCCATGCCGATCGCCTCGGCCCCGCCGGGACAGAAGAGGACGCGGTTCAGGTCGCCCGGGGCGATCTCGGCGAGCTTTTTTGCGAGATCGACGGCGACCCGGTTCGTATAGCGCCGTGTGCAGAAAGGAAGATGATCGAGTTGTTCCTTGATTGCGGCGATGACCGCAGGGTTGGCGAAGCCGACCTGATGGACGTTGTTTCCGTGGAAATCCATGTAGCGCCGTCCCTGGAGGTCTTCGATCCAGATCCCG
>Ga0066637_10001152_pt1 | contig 16900 bp, 15 predicted proteins | sample CryGeyCG2014_020_FD_62737 | JGI IMG/M metagenome (GOLD analysis project Ga0066637, IMG submission 62737) | Groundwater microbial communities from aquifer - Crystal Geyser CG08_land_8/20/14_0.20 | ecosystem: Environmental > Aquatic > Deep subsurface > Groundwater | place: USA: Utah: Grand County...
GAGCGGGTCGATCAGAGTCAGGACTTTCAGCCATCCGGGCAGGTTGTTCAGCGGGAACAGCGCACCCGACAGGAAGAACAGGGGCATGACGAGGAAGTTCATCACCAGCTGGAATCCGTGCATGTCTTCCATCTTGGAAGCGATGGCGATGCCGAGCCCGACGAACGCAGTGGAAATCAGCACCATAAACGCGAACGCTGCAAGCATGCCCGACAGGTTGAATGAGACGCCGAGGAACGGCATCAGCGCCATTATTATCGCAGCCTGCAGAATCGACGTCGTCGCTCCGCCGAAAATCTTGCCCGCGACTATGCTGAGCCTGCTGATGGGCGCGACGAGTATCTCCTTGAGGAAGCCGAACTGCCTGTCCATTATAACGATCATGCCGCTGCTGACGGACGAGAACATCAGCACCATGCCGATTATGCCGGGCGCGATGAATTCCATGTAGTTGCCGCCCGTTCCCGAGAAAGCGGAGTTCAAACCCGTGCCAAGGAAGAGGAGGAAGAACAGCGGCATGCCCAAGCTGCCCGCTATGCGGCTCTTCGCGCGCACGAAACGCAGGAGCTCGCGCTTCCAGAGAACCCTGATGGCGGTGAATTCGCTCATTTGTTCCACGCCCTCATTCTCGCGCGCATCGTCTGCGTCGAACTGCCTTTTTCCTCGCGGATTTCGTTTCCTGTGAGCCTCAGGAACACTTCCTCGAGCGACTCGCCCTTTTTCTTCAGCTTCGAAGGTGCGCCGCACGCGACGATTTTCCCGCGATCCACTATGGCGACGCGTCCGCACAGCGCGTCCGCCTCGTCGATGTAGTGCGTCGTGAGTATAACCGTAACCTTCTTCTCGCGGTTCATCTTCTTCACGGAATCCCATATGTGGCGCCGCGTCTGCGGGTCCAAGCCGATTGTGGGCTCGTCGAGGAAAAGCACAGCGGGCGCGTGCATCAAGCCGCGCGCTATCTCAAGGCGCCGCTTCATGCCGCCGGAGTAGTGCTTGACGAGTTCGTCCTTCTTGTCGTAGAGTTCGACGGTTTTCAGGGACGATTCCGCGCGCGCCTTCCTGTCCTGTGGGCTCAGGCCGTAGAGCGCGCCGTGTATGTCGAGGTTCTCCCAGGCGGTGAGCTCGTCGTCGAGGCTCGGGTCCTGGAACACGATGCCTATGTTCTTGCGGACGGAGGACTGCTCCGCGGATATGTCGAAACCGTTCACCTTCGCTTTTCCGGAGGTGGGCTCGAGAATCGTGCAGAGCATCGAGATGAGCGTGGTTTTTCCCGCTCCGTTGGGGCCGAGCAGCCCGAATATTTCGCCGCGTCTTATGCGGAGACTGAGCGCGTCGACTGCCGTGAGTTCGCCGTATTTTTTCGTAAGTTTGTCGGTTTCAATCGCGTATTTCATAAGTGAATCTACTCGTATCTCAACGCGTCGACGGGCTTCATAAGCGACGCCTGCCTCGCGGGCATGACGCCCGAAAGCGCGCCGATTAGGAACGAGAACAGGAGCGCGCCGATGATGAGTTCGGGCGTGAAGGACGCCTTCAGGATGTTCGAGCCGAGCGCCTCCGCCGCGACAATCTCGGCTATCTTCGCGATGCTCGCGCCGATTGTTATGCCGACCAAGCCGCCGATGGCGCCGAGTATGCCCGACTCTATCAGGAATATCCGAAGGATGTCGCCGTTTCGCGCGCCGATTGCCTTCATGATTCCGATTTCGCGCGTGCGCTCCATAACCGACGTGTACATCGTGTTCATGATGCCGATTCCGCCCACCAGCAGGGAAATCGCGGCGATGCCGATGACGACGGCTTGGACGGCTCCGAACACGAGGCTGAACGTCGCGAGCAGTTGCTCCGACGTGGAAACGGAGAAGTCCTCCTCGCCTTCCTTTTCGTGCCTCCTGTCGCGCATCTTCTTTTCTATCACCTCGGCGATGCCCGCGGGCTCGGCGCCAGGCGACGTCTGCACGAGTATCATCGAAACGAGTTCGGGCTCGCCGAATATGTCGCGGATGGTTTCCATGGGCGCGTACACCGACGAGTCGTCCATGCGGTTGCCGACGCTCTTCAGGATTCCCACGACGCGCATATCCCTTCCGTTGACGTTCAGCGTGTCGCCTATCTTCACCTTCTTCTTGTCGAACATGTCGGAGGCGGCGTAGCTGCCTATGATGAGCGCGTTCCTGTCCGCGCGCGTGAACTTCCTTCCCTCGACGACCTCGATGCTCTGCATGTCCTCGAACATCTTGAGGTTGTCGTCGGTGGGGATTCCGTAGATGAAGCCCGCCTTCTTCACGTTCTTGAACCCGATGTTGGCGCTCTTCATCAGCATGCCCGCGACGGACTTCACGCCCCGCACGCGCTTTATCAGGGTTATGTCGTCGTCCGTGAGCGGATTCGCGGAAATCTCGCTTGCCATCGGCGACGACATCATACCTCCCGCCGTAGCCATGACGGTTATCTTGTCCGTTCCCATCTTCTGGAACTCGCCTGCAACCACGTTCTGGAGCCCGTCGCCCAGGGAAATCAGGGATACGACGGCGGCTATGCCTATGAATATCCCGATTACGGTGAGAAGGCTTCGGGTCCTCCTGTGCGATATGTTGCGCAGCCCGAGCGCGAGGAAGTCCCACATTTACTTCTTCTTCACGAACCTCTTGTAGAGGTAATATCCGACGTAGAGCAGCACGATGGCGCCTATCGCAACTACGATGATGTTCATGCCCGCCTTCTGCTCCAAATCCATGCCCGCTATCTCCTCCTCGGAGTAGATGCGCATCGTTGCGTTCTTGTTTTCCGTGTGCTTGCGGTTGCTCGCGTCGGTGTAGGAGAGTTGGACGGGAAGTTCTATCGTCTTCGGCGCGTCCTTCGCGACGAAAATCTTGTACTCGATGCTGCTCGAGTCGTCGCTGCTCACCGCGCCGACGTAAACCTCGTCGGGCGAGAGTATCGTGTATGCAGTTGACGGAAGCAGCTTCGCGGTGAGGAACTTCACGTCGGACTTTCCGATGTTCACCACGCTGAGCGAAACCGCCCCGCCGCTGTCGGCGCGTATGATTTTCGTGTCCTCGAGTATGACGCCCATCATCGGCGTCGCGCTTATCACCACGCCGACGTATTCCGTCTTCTCGTACTCCTTGCCGAGCTCGTCGGCGTAGGAGAGTTCGAGCGGCATCTTGTACACCTGCGGCAGAGCGCTTGCATAAGCCATCACGTCGAAGTACACGGATTCGGACTCGCCCGGCGCGAGCGCGCCGATGCGCCTCTCCGTGCCGCTGCCTATTGGAGCGAGCGGCGTGAGCGCCGAGGAGAGGTCAAGCTTGAGCGCTATGTCCTTCAACTCGGTCTGCGCGTCGTTCTTCATCATTATCGTGATGCGCGTCTTCCCGCCCGGCTCAACCTCGGGCGGGTCGGCTTCGACTTTGCCGACGGTGAGCACCGCGTCCTGCGGCTGCACGTATATAGTCGTGTTCGCCTCGCCCCACTGGTATCCGCCTGTGCGGCACTTGATAGTGAGCTGGTTGTCGCCCTTAACAGCGTTCCTGTCGACGCGGAGCTTGAACTGCAGCACCGCGCTCGAATAGGGCGGCATGTCGCCTATTGTCTTGTTCAGGCTGTCGGTCGAATCCATGCTGAACGGATAGGCCGGCACCATTGCGCATTCGACGTCCGGAAGCGTGTCGCGCGCCTTCGTGCTCACGCCGAGCCAGAAATCGACGTACTTGCCAGGCTCCGCGGGCTGCGGCGAGTAGCGCAGCGAAGCCAGTTCGAGCTGCCCGCTCAGAACAGTCATCGTAGCCGCGAACGCGAACGGCGTCAGCAGCAACAGCGCGCAAAACAGTTTCTTCATGCAAATCACTCCTCCTTTTCAACCATCCCGTCCTTTATTCGCACAATCCGCTTCGCCTTCTTGGCGAGAACTGGGTCGTGCGTAACCATCACCACCGTCACTCCCTCCTTGTTCAGCGCGTTCATAATGTCGAGTATCTCCGCGCCCTTCTTCGAGTCGAGGTTTCCCGTAGGCTCGTCCGCGAGAAGCACGTCGGGCTCTCCCGAAAGCGCGCGCGCGATTGCGACGCGCTGCTGTTCGCCTCCGCTGAGCTGCATCGGCCTGTGCCCAGCGCGGTCCGCGAGCCCCACCTTTTCGAGTATCGCGTTCGAGCGCTTGCGCCTCTCGCTCTCGGGAACGCCCTGGAAAAGCAGCGGGAGCTCCACATTCTCCGCGGCGGTCAGCGAGTTTATGAGATTGAAGGTCTGGAAGACGAATCCTATCTTTCGGCCGCGTATCTGCGCCAAATCGCTCTCGTGCAGTTTCGAGATGTCCTGGCCGTCGAGCACGACGCTTCCGGACGTGGGTATGTCGAGGCATCCTACCATGTGCATCAGCGTGCTCTTGCCGCTGCCCGACGGTCCCGTGATTGCGAGGAACTCGCCCTCGCGCACGTGCATCGTGACGCCGCGCAGCGCGTGCACCTCCGTGAGCCCCATCTGGTAGGTTTTCTTCACGTCCTTCAGTTCTATGATGGATTTCAACGCAATACGCCCTTCACAATCCTAACCGCCTTCACCAGCCTCTTAATCGTCGCCCGCCTCTTTGCGGCTGGCATCGCGAACACGAAGTCCCGTATCCCTTCGAGGTCCTCCAGGTCCGCCGTGAGCTCCCTTATCTCGTCGTCGCTGAACTCGTGCATGAGCCTGAGCATCAGGGGCATCATCATGTGCCCCATGTCGTGCATCTGCCCGAGCAGGGTCGCCCTGTTCCTTTCCAACCTCCTGAGCCCGGCGGGAGTGATTTCGTAAATTATTTCCCTGCGCCCTTTTATTACCTTCGAAAGCGCGGGACGTATGTAGCCTTTCGTCTCCATCGTGCGAAGCGCGGGGTAAAGCGTGCCGGGGCTCAGGCGCCAGTGCCCGTCCGTGAGGAACGCGATGTCGTCCGCCAAATCCTTGCCCGAATGCGGCTCGCGCTTCATCTCCACTAGCACGAGCGATTCGAGCATCCCCTTGATGAACGGCTGCGGCTTTTTCATCGGAAGCGTGCTATATCGGAACCGATATAAAGGGTTTTCGGTGGGCATTTAAACGAAAACGGCGAATTCCTAGCATGCAGAAGATGGGCAACCTCGACTACCTTTTCCTCGCGCGCGAGCTCTCGGCTCTGGAGGGCGGCAGAATCAACAAAATCTACTCGAACGGCGTCTTCCGCCTGAAGCTGAACAAAAACGGCGAGCTGAACTTCGTAGTCGAGGCGGGAACTCGCGCGCACCTGACGAAATACGTCGAGGAGGCGCCCGAGCATCCGTCCGATTTCGTCATGCTCATCCGCAAGCGCCTCGGCAACGCGCGCATAAAGAGCGTGAAGCAGACGAACTTCGACCGTTTGCTTTCCTTCGTATTCGACGCAAAGGACGGGCTTTTCGTGCTCGTGTTCGAGCTGTTCCAGAACGGGAACGTGGTGTTCTGCGGTTCGGACGACAAAATCATCGACGCGCTGAAACGCGAAAAATATTCGGCGCGCATCCTGAAGCCGAAACAGCCCTACTCCCCCCCGCCCTCGAACAAGAAGCACCCTCTCGAAATCACGGAGGCGGACGTGCCGGAAGGCAAGGCGGTTTCCGCGCTTTCGAAAGTCGTCAACCTTCCGCCGTTTTATCTGGAGGAGGCGTGCTCGCGAGCCGGACAAAAGTACGACGCCGAAATAACGGACAAGGCGGCAATCGTCGCCGCGCTGCGTTCCCTTTTCGACGAAACCAAACCGTGCGTATATTACGAAAACGAAAAGCCAGTCGCGTTTGCCCCCTTCCCGCTTAAAAAAATGGGTGCGGCGGAACCGCGCTTCTTCCCCTCCCTCTCGGAAGCAGCCGACGCCTATTACTCCTCGGTTGAAAAGGAAACGAAAAGGGGAAACCCCGAACGCAAGAAACTGGTCCATCTTCTCGAAACGCAGAAAACTGCGCTGGCTGCTTTTGAGGAAAAGGAGAAGGAAGCAAGGAATGCCGCCGAAAAAATTTACGCCCATTACTCCGAAGCGGATGACGCCATCCAGAAAGCCCGCGCTGAACGGAAGCGCGAGCTGGAGTTCTGAAAAAGTAGTGGCGGCTTGAGCAAGCGGGAAACCAAAGGAGGCAATCCTATAAACCGAATTCCCGCGCCCTCCCTCGCCACTGTCAGGCAAAATTCGGAACATTCTTGTGGAAAGCGTGCTTTAAATCCCTTTTCCTAATCCTTCTATGGAAACGGTTTCGGCTTCGGTGTTGAAACGCCTCATGCGCCCGGCGCCTTCCTCTCGCAAAGGCGAGAACGGCATTCTTCTCGTCGTCGGCGGCTCGGAGAAATACCACGGCGCGCCTTTTTACGCCGTGGAGGCAGCGTCGCGCTTCGCCGACCTGATCTTCTTCCATTCGCCCGCAGCCGAGCACAAGGCGCTTCTGCTGGAAATGCGCAAGAAGAGCAATGAGTTCATCTGGACAGATGCCCGCGGGTTGGACGCGGTTGCGGAGCGTGCGGATTGCGTCCTTCTAGGCAACGGCATGGGCGTGTCCGCGGGAACGAAGAAAATCGTCAACGGATTGTTGCGCAGGCATCGCGGGAAGCGCTTTGTTCTGGACGCCGACGCGCTGAAGGTGGCGGACAAGAAGCTTTTCCGCGGAAGAGTAATGGTGACGCCGCATGCGGGGGAATTCAAGGCGCTGTTCGGAAGTAATGCAAGCGCAGCGGAAGCGAAGAAGCAGGCGCGGAAATGGAACTGCATCGTCCTTCTGAAAGGCAAGGCGGACTTCGGCGCGGACATTATTTCCGATGGCGTTCACGTCGCCAAAAACGTTACCGGCAACGCGGGCATGACGAAGGGAGGAACGGGCGACGTGCTCGCGGGGCTGGCGGCGGCGTTGGCTTGCAAAAACAGCCTTTTCCTCGCGGCGTGTGCTGCCGCCTACCTGAACGGGGCTGCGGGCGACAGGCTTTTCAAGAGGTTCGGCTTCCGTTATAACGCGTCTGATTTGGTGAAGGAGGTGGCGTGCGTTGGCTCTTGAGGTTTTGGCGGTGCCGTTCTGGTTGCTCGCCGTTTTCGCGCTCCTGCTCATCGCGGCGGCAATCGCTCTCGTGTTCTTCCTGAAGAAACTGCTCGTGAACGCGGTGCTCGGAGTAGTCGCGCTGTTCGTCATAAACTACTTCGGCGCGCCGTACGGCATAAAAATCGCGGTGACGTTCGTAACCGTCGCAATATCCGCGCTCTTCGGCTTGGCGGGAGTCGGCGGGCTCGTGCTCCTGAAGCTGCTCGGCACCACCATCTCATAAGGTATATTATTCCCTTCGCCCTTTCCTTTCCCGGTGGGTTTATTTGGCAGAGTGTTCGCCAGCGATGCGTCCCTATTTCGACGCGATTCATGCCGAGGTGTCCCGCGCCTACGGCGTTGCGGGCGCTGCCCGCGAGAAGATGCTGGACCCCGAGCCCCGCGTCGAGATTTTGGAAGCGCCCGATTTGGCGGCGCGCGTCGAAGGACTCGTAGGGCCCAAGGACGTTGCTAAACGCATCCGCGAAATCCTGAAGGATAAGGGGAAGGCGGCTGCGCCGTTCGAGATAGCGAAGGAAATCATGGAGGGCAAGTACGGCGCAGGCGACAAGGAGCGGCTGATGGAGCAGGGCGTCCGCACGGGACTCGCGCTTTTCACTGAGGGAGTCGTGAGCGCGCCGCTCGAAGGCGTCTCGCGCGTGCGCCATCTGAAAAATCCCGACGGCAGCGATTATCTTGCGCTGTATTTCTCCGGTCCCATCAGGGGCGCGGGAGGAACGGGGCAGGCGTTTGCCGTCATACTCGGCGACTATTGCAGGAGATTCTTCGGCGTTGCCGAATTCCGTCCGCTCGAGGACGAGGTGGAGCGATACGTCGAGGAGCTGAATCTTTACGCGATACGCACGCGCGCCGGGCAGTACGTTCCCACGGAGGGGGAGGTGCGCCTGATTGTGCGCAACTGCCCCGTGTGCGTCGACGGCGAGCCGACCGAGGAATACGAGGTAAGCGTCCACAAGAACCTGCAGCGCGTCGAGACGAACAGGGTACGCGGCGGCATGTGCCTCGTCATGACCGAGGGCATCTGCCTGAAGGCGCCGAAGGTCCTGAAAATCACGAAGAAGGCAGGGCTCGACTGGGCGTGGGTCGAGGGGCTCATCAAAACCACGAAGCAGGGCGCGCAGCGCATCGAAATCAAGCCGAACGAAAAATACATGGAGGAGCTCGTCGGAGGCAGGCCGATATTCGCGTTCCCGATGCGGCCGGGCGGCTTCAGGCTGCGCTACGGCCGCACGCCGTACTGCGGCATCCAGTCAAAAGCGATTCATCCCGCATCCATGTCCATACTGGACAATTTTCCGGTAATAGGCACGCAGGTGAAAACCGAGCGCCCTTCGAAGGGGTGCATCGTGACGCCCTGCGAGACAATCGACGGCCCCATCGTGCTGCTCGACGACGGAGAGGTTCGGCGCGTGGAGACGCTGGACGAGGCGGCGCTGCTGCAGGGGCGCGTGAAGGAAATACTGTTCCTCGGCGACCTGCTCGTGAATTACGGCGACTTCCTGAAGTCCAACCATCCGCTCGTTCCTGGCGCGTGGTGCGAGGAATGGTTCGGAAAGGAGCTGGAGGCGGCGGGGGTGCGGAAAACCGCGGAGGAACTCGCCTCGATTTCGTGGGACGCGGCCGTTGCGCTGGCGAAGAAGGGCGCGTCGCTCGCTCCGCGCTTCACGTATTACTGGCACGACCTTTCGGCTGACGAGTTGAGGGAGCTTGCGGTTGCGGCGTGCGAAGGCAAGGCGGTCTACGAGTGGTTCGATTTCAAACGCGCCCTTCTGCCGAAAAAGGCGAAGCGGCTGTTGGAGAGGCTCGGCGTCCCGCATAAGATGGACGGCGATTTCGCGGTTTTGGAGGGCGACGTGGGCGTAGCGGTTCTCTCGACGCTCGGCCTGTTGAGCGAACGCGCGCTTTCGATGAAGCGGTTCGACGCCGCTTTTGGAAAAGACAAGGACCCGATGCAGTTGGTGTGCGAGCTTTCGGGCATGCGCGTGATGCGCAAGTCGGGGACGTACGTGGGCGCGAGCATGGGGCGGCCCGAAAAGACGAGGGAGCGCCACATGGAGCCGCCAGTGCACGTTCTTTTCCCGGTCGGGCATCTCGGCGGCGCGTCGCGCGACATCGTGCGGACGGTAGCGGCGCTGCGCAACGGCAACGAGCAGTACATGGATGCCGAAATCGTTTCGCGCCTCTGCCCGTCCTGCGGCAAGCGCTCGTGGCGCGCGAAATGCGAGTGCGGTTCGGAAACGGTGGCGCTCCCGCTGTGCGCGAAGTGCGGCCGCGCGGTTGAAGGCGATACCTGCCCGTGCGGGGGGCGCATCTCGCTTTACTCGAAGCAGCGCGTCGAGCTTTCCGCGCTCTACGAGTCGGCGCTCAGGCGCGTGGGGATGCGCCACGGCGACGTTGCGGTTCTCAAAGGCGTCATAGGGCTGATTTCGAATGACAAGTCGCCAGAAGCGCTCGAGAAGGGGCTGCTCCGCGCGAGGCACGACGTTTCGGTTTTCCGCGACGGCACCTGCAGGTACGACGCGACGGAAATTCCCGCCACGCATTTTGTGCCGCAGGAGGTGGGAGTAACCGCGGCGCAACTGCGGGAACTTGGTTACGACGTGGAAAGCGACGGCGAAACAGTCGAACTGAAGGTTCAGGACATCATTCTGTCGAAGCACGCTTCCGAATACCTGCTGCGCGTCGCGAAATGCATCGACGACATGCTCGTCTACCACTACGGTTTGCCGCCCTATTACGAGGCAAGGCAGCCCGAGGACATGCTCGGGAAACACGTCATCGCAATCGCGCCGCATACCAGCGCGGGAATCGTCAGCCGCATCATCGCGTTCTCGGACGTAAGAGGGATAATCGCGCACCCCTACCTGCACTGCGCCTGCCGCCGCAACGCGGACGGCGACGAGCTCTGCGTCATGCTCCTGCTTGACGGCCTGCTGAATTTCTCGCGCCACTTCCTCCCGTCATCGCGCGGGGGGCAGATGGACGCGCCCCTGGTGCTTATGACGGAGCTCGACCCCGCCGAGGTGGACGACGAGGTGCACGCGATGGATACGTGCTCCGAATACCCGCTTGCCTTCTACGAGGCGACGCTGCGTTGCGCGAGCCCTTCGGAGGTCAAGCTGGAAACAGTCGCCGACAGGCTCGGCAAGCCCTCCCAATACGAAGGCATCGGATTCACGCACAGGGCGGCGCTTCGCGGACCGGTCGAATCGCGCTACGTCAGCAAGGATTTGGAGGTCATGCGCAAAAAAGTGCAGGCGGAGCTCGACCTGATGCTCCGCATACGCGCGGTGGACGCGCAGAACGCCATCGAGCGCGTGATTCTGTCGCACTTCCTTCCAGACATCTACGGAAATCTCCGCGCGTTCTCGAAGCAGAAGTTCCGCTGCGTGGACTGCAACGCCCGCTACCGCCGCGTGCCCCTTGCCGGAAAGTGCGTGAAGTGCGGCGGCAAAATCATACTGACGATTTCGCGCGGCTCCGTCGAGAAATACCTCGAAATCTCGAAGCAGACCGCCGAGAAGTACGACTTGCCCAATTACCTGCGCCAGCGCCTCATGCTGCTCGAGAAGGAAATCGGCAGCATCTTCGAGGACGACAGGGCGAAGCAGTTCTCGCTGGCTGATTATGCGTGATTATAGTTTTCGACATGGACGGCACGCTCCTCGACAACGAAAGGTACGAGGAGCAGTTCTGGATGAAGGACGTGCCGGAGTATGCCGCCCACGCGACTGGAAAAGCGCGCCTCAAAGCGCGCATGCGCATGCTCGTGAAAAAACACGCGGGCAAACCGGACTGGTACCGCCCCGAATTCTTCCTGCGCGAGCTCGGTGCGCCGAAGGCAGGTGTCCGCGCGCTCGTAAGAAAAAACATCGGACTCGTGAAGCCGCTGCCGTGGGCGCACAAGACGCTCGCGAAGCTGCGACGTGCGCATGAGCTCGTCCTGCTCACCAACTCCGTGGATTACGTCGCGGAGGAAAAGCTGAAGCACACGAAGCTGCGGAAATATTTTTCCCGCGTTTTTACCCTTGATTCAGCCGGCTTCAAGGGCGAGCGAACGACGTTCAAAAAAGTGCTGCGCGCCGTCCGTGCAAAACCCGTCGACTGCGTCTTCTTCACCGACGTCGCCTTCGAGGCGAAGGTGGCGCGCTCGTTGGGCATAAAAACGCACGTAGTCCGCAGTTTCAGCAAAACGCTGCCGCCCGCGCTCAGGCGAATGCCAGGGTAGCGAAGGCGAGCGTCCCGGCAATCATCGCCCAAAGCGTCACGTTCCGCACTTCGCGCAGCGTCTCCTGGTTTTGGGAAAGCATCGCCTTGAAAATCGCCAGCAGGAACAGAAGGTCCGCAAAAGCAACCAATGCGGCGTACGCGGTTCCCGCGCCGCGGATTATCGGCAGCGCGCTTATCGCGATTGCCGCGCATATGAAGCCGGAGGCGAGCAACACCGTGCGCCTTGCGCCGAGAATCATCGGCAGCGTGCGGCCGCCGATTTTTTTGTCCCCCTTCACGTCGCGCAGCGTGATGAGCAGCTCCCTGCCGACGCCTGTGCAGAACGCCATCGCCGCGAGTGTCCAGAGCGCGTCCGGCACGGAAGGCGCGGCAACCAAGCCGCCGTACACGAACGACGCCGCCATCGTCGAGGCGACGAAAAGATTTCCGACGAACGGGATTTTTTTCAGCACGGGGTCGTACGTGACGGAAAGCAGCGCGTACGCGAGCACGAACCAGAACGCCTGCGGAGCGAAGAGCAGGGACAGTGCCAAGCCGATGAAGTAAAGGGCTGCGGCGAACGTCAAGGCGTCGCTGCGTTTTATTTCGCCGGACACGATGGGCATGTCCGTACGCCTGTTCGCCTTGTCAGTTTTCCAGCCGAACCAGTCGCCGAGCGCGAAAACCCCCGCGGTAAGCACGGCGGGGCCGATGGCGGCTGGGAGCAACGACGCATCGATGCGCTTTGTTGCGATTGCCTCCGCCACCATTATCGCGACGAGCACGATGAAGGAATGCTCCAGCCTCGCCAGCCTCCACCATTTGTTCATAACTGTCTTTGCGCGGGCTTTTAAAAAAGGGAGGCGTAATGGACTCATGGGCGTATTCTCCGACGAATCAGTGCTATCGCCCGAGTTCCTGCCGGAGGACCTGCCGGGAAGGGATGCGGAGCTCCGCGCCATAGCGGACGCGCTCCGTCCCGCGCTCTCGGGCAGGCGTCCCGTGCCGCTCTTCATATGGGGCAGGACGGGCACGGGAAAAACATCCTCGGTGAAGCACGTCCTCCGCGAATTCCGCGAACACGTCGATTCCGTCTTCCTTTACGTGAACTGCTGGCAGAACTACACGCGCCAGTCCGTGTTTTCCGAACTCAGCACGGCTCTCGGCGAGCCGCTGCCCAGGCGCGGCTTGGCATCCGACGAAATATTCTCCCGCATCATCGAAGCCGTGCGCCAGAAGCGCGCCGTGCCCGTGCTCGTGCTTGACGAGGCGGACCGCCTGTTCGTGGGCGGCGAGGAGCGCATCCTCTACGACCTGACGCGCGCAACTGAGAATTACGGCGTTTCCTTCGGCATCGTCTGCATCTCCAACGATTTCGCGGCTTTTTCGCGTTTGGACGACCGCATCCGTTCGGCGTTCCTCGGCGGGAAAATCGAGTTCAAGCCCTATTCGCCGATTGAGTTGCGCGAAATACTGCAGCATCGCGCGCGGAAGGCGTTCCAGCACGGCGCGTGCCCCGTCGAGGTTATCGGAATGTGCGCGGCTCATGCCTCGAAGAAGGGAGGCGACGCGCGCGTGGCGATTGAAGCGCTCTGGCTCGCGGGGCGCAACGCGGAAAAGCGCGACGCCTCTTCCGTCACTGCGGCGGACGTGCGCTCTGCGCTCAAAAGCGAGCACGTCGAACCGGCGCAGGGAGTTTCCGAAGGCGAGGCGAAGGTGCTCGCGGCGCTGAAGGCAGCAGGAGGCTCGCTCACGTCGGGCGAACTGTACAAGCATTTTTCCGGGGCGTCGTCGCGCTCCGTGCGCAACTACGTGCAGTCGCTCGAGGCGAAGCGGCTCATCGCGCTCAAGGAGGTCGCGCTCAAGCAGGGCAGGACGCGCGTCATCGAACTGGAGGGACGGCATGAAAACCATTGACGATTTGCAGTGCGAAGGAAAGACGGTGCTCGTCCGCGTGGACGTCAACGCGCCGGTGACGGACGGCGTTGCGGGGGACTCGCCGCGCTTCAAGGAAGCCGCCGAGACGATACGCGAGTTGGCGGGCAAAAAGGCGCGGGTTGTCGTGCTCGCCCATCAAGGAAGAGCCGGCGATGCCGACTTCATTCCTCTCAAGCAGCACGCCGAGCTTCTCTCCAAACATACGCGCAAGCGCGTGAAATACGTCGACGATTTGTTCGGCTCGAAAGCTCTCTCGGAAATCGGCAGGCTCAAGCCGGGCAAAATCCTCCTTCTTGAAAACACCCGCTTCTACGCGGAGGAAACGCTCGCGGCGCCGCCGGAAAAACTGGCGCAAACCATCTTCGTGAAAACCCTTGCCTCGCACGCGCAGGCTTTTGTGAACGACGCCTTCAGTGCCGCGCACAGGGGGCAGGCGTCGCTGGTTGGTTTCCCGGAGTTGCTCCCGTCATATGCCGGCAGAGTAATGGCGCGGGAATACGCGGCGATTTCGAAAGTTGCTGGCGCGATGGAACGCCCGGTTGTCTTCATCCTCGGCGGGGCGAAGCCCGACGACTGCTTCAAGCTGCTGAAATACGCCGCCGAGAACAACAAGGCGGACTACCTGCTGACGAGCGGAGTCATCGGCGAACTCTGCTTAATCGCGGAAGGCAAGGACATGGGCGCGAAACGCCAGTGGCTCGAAGAAAAGGGATACGCGAAAATCCTGCCCGAACTCGAGGCGTTCGTGAAAAAACACGGCGCGAAGATAAAAACGCCGGTTGACTTCGCCTACAAGGATTCCGACGGCATACGCGCCGAAACCGACAGCGCCGCAGGAGCGCCTGTGTTCGACATCGGCTCCCGCACGGCAAAAGGATACGCGGAAATCATCAGGCGCAGCCGCGCCGTATACTTCAAGGGTCCCGTCGGAGCGTACGAGCAGCCGCAGTTCGAATCGGGCACGCGCATCGTTCTCAAGGCAATCGAGTCGTCGCACGCCTTTTCCCTGATGGGCGGCGGGCACACGATGAACGCGCTCGAGAAGTTCGGAATCAACAAAAAGAAAATCGGGCACGTCAGCACGGCGGGCGGCGCCGTCATTGCGTTCCTGTCGGGCGAGAAGCTTCCGGCAATCGAGGCGTTGGAAAAGTCGGCTCAAAAAACTTATTAATTCGCACGTCGTAACCGCCTCGGGTGTTTTCCATGTCTCTGGCCAAACTGCGCGCAGCGATGCTTCTCACGATGACGCTGCTCTTCGGTTTCATAGCGGGAGTGTTCGGGCTCGTCGTCTGGTTTATGGGCCCGCAGTGGGACCTCGGCACGGGTTTGCTCATCATATTCGTCTTTACCGTGCTTTTGACAGTCGGGCAGTGGTGGGCCGGGCCGTGGCTCATCAGAACGTTCACGCGCATGCGCGAACTGCCTGAAAGCGACTATCCGTGGCTGCACAAAATGGTGTCGGACCTGGCGGTAAAAGCGGGCATCCCGAAACCAAAACTCTATCTTGTCATGGACGCGACGCCGAACGCATTTGCTTTCGGCAGGACGCCGAGCGACTCGAACATCGCGTTGCACGCGGGCCTGCTCAACGTCCTGAACAAGGAGGAGGTCGAGGCGGTTGTCGCGCACGAGGTCGGGCACATCAAGCACTGGGACGTGCCCATCATCATGGTGGCGTCGATGGTGCCGATGCTCGTCTACTATCTGGTGGTTTTCTTCATGGCAAGGCGCACCGAGGAGCGGGGCGGGGCATCGCCAATCCTGGTTTTCCTGGCGGCGTTCGTCGCGCAGTTCCTCTCGCGGCTGATAGTCATGTATCTCAGCAGGACGCGCGAGTATTATGCCGACGCTTTCAGTGCCGCCGCGACGAAAAATCCGACCGCCCTGCAGACCGCCCTCGCGAAAATCGTCTACGGCTTTCCCGCAGGCGCGCCAATCTCGCAGGACAAGCGGGCGTTCTACATAGCGGACCCAGTTTCTTCCGCGAAAATCGCCAGGGCGGTTAATGCGGACGAACTCGGCAAAAACGTGGAGAAGTCCGAGCACGTTCGCGAAAAAGAGGGAGCCAAACTGGGCTCGCAGGAAATAAAGCACGCAATCGAGTGGGAGCGCACGGCCGGAGCCGCGAAAATCACGGAGTTTTTCGGTACGCATCCGCTGACGTACAAGCGTTTGGACGCGCTCGAAGCGCTTAAAAAGGATTTGCCTCCGCTTGAGGCGGTGTAAGCCCAAGGAAAACGCTTTTATAAGCCCGCCCTGTTATACGGAATACGCTAATAATGAGAGGGTGAGAATGAATGGGAATCTTTCACAGGTTGTCGAAGGCGCTCGGAATGAGCAAGGATATGGATCTCGAGGAGTTCATGTCCGCGACTGACGCGGAGGACGTGGACGTCCTGCACAAGGCGGCGGACTTCTACGTGAAGCCGATTTCGCTCCAGAACGAGAACGACGTCAAGATAGTCGAGGAGGAGCTGAACAACAGGAACATCATCCTGCTGAACATCACGCCGCTCGCCCGCTCGCCCGCCCGCCTGAAGACCGTCATCACCTCCATGAGGGCGTTCGTGCACGGCATCAACGGCGACATCGCGCGCATCGACGAGGATAAAATCCTCCTGACGCCGCACAACGTCAAAATCGTCAAGCGCAGGCGCTGATTTTCAGAAAGCCGCGAGGAGTAACGCCGCCAGCTTCAGCAGTCCGCCGCTGTTTCCAGCCAGCGCAAGCGTTCCCGCCATTCTTCCATCGCCCATTACTCCCCCCTTCCTGCGCGCCTTTTTATTGCGTTAGCCAGCGGCAGGTTCCGCGCTTTCTAGTGCAGGTCTTTGCGAGCCGCGCGCGTAAACGCGGCAAGCAAAGAAGTGCTTTTATATTTCCCTTCCTCTAGTCTTACTCGGTGATTAGGTTGAAGCTTGCCCGCTTCGCAACGTGCCTTCTGCTCATGCTCGTTTTCGTTCCGCTTGCGTTCGCCGCGTCCTCCCGGTATCAAACTATTTTCGTGGACCAGGTCAGCGAGATAATCCCTTACTGGAAGCTGAACGCGCAGGTCGACGGCTTGATGGTGGCGCGCGCCGGCGAAACCGGCGAGTTGGGGCTGAGCATAGTCGCCGGATTCGACTTCGACGCCATGGATGTCAAGGAGCCGCCGAGTTACGAGAGCATCAAGGCGGCGCCCCTCAAGGACGTGAAAAGCTTCGGGTTGAGCGAGGAAGCCATGGCGAGGTTTGCGTTGCCCAAGTCGGAGGGGGGCTTCGCGGACGGCTTCAAGCACCCCGACGAATTCTCTTTGGACGGGCTGGAGGTCTCCCCGGAGAACGCGTGGACGCACCGCGTCGCGTTCTCGGTGAAACCGGATTATCCTTTGGACGAGTATTACTCCGAGTTCGACGACGTGGAACGGGTTTACGTGCCTAGGCAGTACTGCGAAATGGAGGGGGTCGGGGTCGAGATGCACCCGGCGGGCTGGGAAGACAAGAACGGGTTGTTTTTGGAGGGAGGTGCGACGCGAGCGAGTTTTGACAGGTATGGCTGCACCCCGAGCGAGGAACAGAATTGCAACAACTTATTCAATAAACCGCATTGCTATGAACACAACTGCGTAGACTGCTTCAAGGACGAGCATTGCGAAACTGCGGAAGGCGAAGTCTGCGACATGAATTCCTTCACCTGCGTTACGCCCGTGGAAA
>Ga0066637_10001157_pt1 | contig 16865 bp, 15 predicted proteins | sample CryGeyCG2014_020_FD_62737 | JGI IMG/M metagenome (GOLD analysis project Ga0066637, IMG submission 62737) | Groundwater microbial communities from aquifer - Crystal Geyser CG08_land_8/20/14_0.20 | ecosystem: Environmental > Aquatic > Deep subsurface > Groundwater | place: USA: Utah: Grand County...
ATCACGAACTTGGATAATTTTATGCCGTTTATCCCGGCGTAATACGAAAAGACCTCGAAAGCCAGGGATTTTGAGAGCCCGTAAGGAGAAAAGGCCGGAAGCATAGTTTCCGGCACCTGAGGCGCCAGAGGCGCTGTTCCGGCGGGCAAATTAGAAGCGTTAGAAGCGTTAGAAGCATTGGAAGCATTGGAAGCATTGGAAGCATTAGAAGAGTTAGAAGCATTAGAGGCATTGGAAGCGCTGGAGGAAGGGGTCAGGGGATGGGACGAGCCTTCATTTTTCTCGAAAGAGGAACCGGTCAGTATGAAATTTTTGCAGCCCAGCCTCTTTAAATGCCGGAAAAGCTCTTTCACGTCTCCCACGGAATTGCCTAAAGCCGTAATCATATCGTAATCCGGGCTTTTATAATCCTTAGTATCGAAGAAATGCTGGCAAAAGACGTCGGCTTCCTTCAAGCCCGAAAGGAATTCGAAAAAGCGCGGCTTGGAATAGGGCGCGTTTAGAAAGCCTCCCATTATGCCGGAAAGTTTTTTCATCCTTTCGGCGCGGACGCCTGAGCAGGAGTTTTCCGCTTCTTCGAAAAGAGGATAAACCTTATGGCCGTCTTCGACCAGTTTTTTTATTATCCAGTAACCGGTAAAAGAGCCGGCGCCGGTGAATATTATTTTCATCCAGCCACCCCCCAAGAGGCAGAAGCATTAGAAGCTTTGGAAGGCATGGCAGCATTAGAGGAGAAAACCTCAAATCCTTCCACTCCGTTTATCTCTTCCACATCTTCTATCCCTTCTAACTCGTCTATATCATCTAATTCGTCCATAACCTCTATCCCTTCCAATCAGAAATTAATCCTCTCTTTTTCTATGACCATGGGCCGCTTTAAGACCTGGGTCTGTATCGAACCTATATATTCCCCGAGTATCCCCAGGAAAAAAAGCTGGATAGAAAAGAAGAAAAAAAGCCCTATGACCACCGGGGCAAGCCCCAGAGAGAACTGCTCCCAGTAAAACAGCTTGTAGACCAGGTAAAAAAAAGCCACCAGCAGGCTGACCAAGGCCAGGGAAAAACCCATCATAGTGGCTATGCGCAGGGGGACCTTGGAATAATTCGTTATCCCCAGCATAGCGTAATCGTAAAGAGTGTACAGGTTGTTCTTGGTAAATCCCCATTTGCGGTCTCGCTGCCGGTATTCCACCTCGGCCCTTTCGAACCCGAGTTCGCATATCAGGCCGCGGAAATAAGGATACGGGTCGTCTATTTTCCGGAGTATTTTAATAACTTCCCGGTCATACAAGCCGAAACCCGTAAAATTTCTCCTCAGATCCACCTCGGACATAAACGCGACCAGATTGTAATACAGTTTCCTTAGAAGGAGGATTATCCCGGATTCCTCGCTTCGCGATTTCACCCCTATCACGACTTTATAGCCTTCTTCCCATTTTTTCACGAAATCGGCTATGAGCTCCGGCGGCTCCTGCAGATCGGAAACCAACAGGATAACAGCATCCCCCTGGGCCTGCATCACCCCGTAAACGGGAGACCTTAACTGGCCGAAATCCCTGGTATTGAAAATAACCTTCACGTTCTTGTGCTCGGCGGCCATCTTCCTCAGAACTTCCCTGGTGCCGTCCGTGGACCTGTTGTCCAAAAATATATAGTCGAAAGTGTATTCGCCCAGGGAATCTATTGTTTTTTTGACGCGCTCGTATATTTCCCGGACATTGCCTTCTTCGTTATAACACGAGGACACCACGGTAAGATGTTTCATTTCTTTTTCCCCCTGCGCGACGCGTCAAGGCTTATCACGCGGTCCGCCTCCTTCTTCCAGGCCGCCTGGTTGACTCCAAGCAGATAAGGCGGGATGGCGTATTTCAGGCATTTCACGCAATTCGCGTGATGTTCCTTCTTGCGGTTTATTTCGTCGAGCGGCTCCTTCAGGTAATCCTGAGAGATAGTCGCAGTTTTCATATCGAAGCATACGCAGCAAAGCGGCACGCTCCTGTCCCAGTTTATATTGACCTGGTTGGAGAGGAAGCGGCATCGGCGGTCGTTATACGGCCCCGCTATTTCCAGCCCCTTATCCACGCCGACCAGGAGGAGGTCGAAAAATTTTCGGGTCTTTTCGTCCACTTTCCCCTCGCAATAATCCACCAGCCTCTCCACGGGGGTCACATTCGCGTAGCAGGGCGCGAAGGCGAAACCCAGTTCCTCGCAGAGTCCGCGCATCTTCTTCAGGTCTTCGCCGATGTTGTTTCTGTACATGTGATAGTTCACTTCCACGAAAATGTCCGCCTTGTGTTTTTCCAGAAAATACTTTATGCGGTACAGGTTGGATTTTACCAGATCCGCGTTCCCCCCTGTATGAGTGCTCTCGTAAGCCTCCGGATAATATCCCGAAAGGGATATCTTTAAATAATCGGGGGCGGTCATTATGACCTTTTCTATTTTTTCGGCCGACTCGATGGAAAGATTGGTGGAAACGGCGGACGCCACGCCCAGGGAATGAACCCTTTCTATAAACCGGGGCAGTTCGGGATGCAAAAAGGGTTCCCCCCAGCTGTAAAGACAGACATGACTCACCAGGCCGACCTCGCTCATCATTTTATCGGTAACTTTTACGAAATCGTCGTAAGACATCAGGCCGACCGGATTTTTTATGCCAGGCACCGTATAGGCGCAGGAAGGACAGCGCAGGTTGCAGGTTCCCACGATGTCTATCGTGAAATAAGAGCCGCAGAACCCGCTGTACCTAACGCACTCGTCTTCCTTTACGCCGAACTTCCTCAAAGCTGTTATTATTTCGTCCTCTTTTATGGAAACCGCCACCAGAACCGCTAGGTCCTTATGCGCGGCCCTGAACGAAGGGATAGATGAGGGAAGAGAAACTTTTACCCCAAAAATCCGTTTTCCCTCCATTGCGGGATCCGAATCCACTATCCCCGCTACTTTTATCCCGTGTTTCCTTGCGAAACGCAAAAAACCTATTCCCGTCATTCTGGCGCCCCATACCAGTATCGGCCTTTTGCCCAGCAGTTTCAGCAGTTCAGTCTCGGTTTTTTTCATAAATTTTCCAATTCCCGCTCCACAGCTTCCGGTATATCCCCTGTGGCTCGACAAGCTCCGCCGGGCATTTTTTATGCCATTTCAGATAACCCGGGTCCAAAGGCTTCAGTCGCCCGTTTTTCAGGGTAAAAGAAGCTCTCACGGAACACCTGTAAAGCAAGGAGATGAAATGACCCCTCGTCTTATGAGGGCGTATTATCTCGTTTATTTCAGCCGGTCCCTTTTCGAAACGGACGGAGGCGCCTATCTCCTTCCTGGCGACCGCCCTTATCCTGTCGTGTATGCTTTCCTTGAACCTCACTATCCCGCCGGGCAGATGCCAGCCTCTGATGAACTCGTCATCGCGCCAGGCGAGCAGGATGCCTTTCCCGGCATCCCGGACCATCAAGTCCACATTTATCATCGGGGTAAGCCTTGAAACAAAACGGAAGATATCATCAGGCAGTCCCTTCCTCGGGTCTTTTATCTTTTTCTCGAGCGATATTATGCCTTTTTCAAGCCTGGAACTCATATTCCGTTCAAGTCCATATCTTTCAGATTATCCCTGTACCAGCCGTAAAGTTCTTCCACGGCCTTCTCGTGCGTGGTATAAGGAAAAGCGCCGAATTCGGAAGTATAAAGCGAATTATCCCCGGAATATTCCGTCCCCATACCTTCCTCTTTGACGATTATGGGGCGTTCCCGGCCGTCCGCTTTCTGCACGAGCTTCGCCAATTGGAGAAGCTCGACTGTTTGCCCCGCGCACACGTTATAGCTGCGCAGAAGCGGGCTGCCTTTGGCAAAAAGCTCGGCTATGGCGCAAAAATCGTTTACATAAAGATAATCGAAGCCCACGTTCTTCTTTATCGAGATATTCAGACCGGAAAGGACCCTGCAGATGTTATTCGAGATGAAGCGGCGTTTGTAATTTTCGTATTTCCCGTAGATCCCGAAAACGCGGAGATTATAGATATTCCTGCGAACGGCTTCCACGTCCTTGGCCATTACGAATTTCGAAAAGCCGTAAATATCCGCCGGCACGTGATTGCCAAAATAATCTTCTTTCATTTTCGGATAATAGTGCCCGGGACCGTATTCCGAGCCCGAGCCGACGCAGACCATTTTACCGAAGGCGGACGAATTGCGTTCCAGATTGAAATACATCTTAAGGTTCTCTTCAACGGACAGCAGCGTCACCCCGCAGTGTATCACCAGGTCGAAAGCGTTCTTTTCCATATATAACTTTACCGCTTCAGCATCCAAAAGATTAAGTTCGGCCCGTTTGGGACAAAAAACGTCTTCGTAGCGGGGCTGGAAATACTCTTTAAGATTGCGACCCACGAAACCCGTGGAACCGGTTATAAGAGTTTTCATCCAGACACCCGCTTATCCCGACATCCGTTTAGGGTAAACGGGTATCGAGGATTAACGATAGAATATTTCTTTGTAATTTTCATAATCAGACCCGATTCCATCGGGCAAGCGGGTGTCTGGCTCATTCTTCAGCCTTTTATCTTCTTCAGCAGAATTTCGGCGTGCGGGTCCAGATTCTCTTCGCAGCACACCATAGGAGCCATACAGGTCGAGCAAAGCGGTATCCTGTCTCTTTTCCCCTCGAGCTGCGCTATCTGCAAATCCTTCATTTTCTTCCCGCGCCATATGTCCGTAACGCTTTCCTTCGTGACGTCCCCTATCAGGACTTCCTTGCTCCAGTCCAGCGTGCAGGGACTGACCGTGCCGTCATAATTGACGTGCATATACATGAAAATGAAAGGGCAGATCTTCTTGTAGCCCGATACCTTCTGGCCGTACATCCCGGTGGTTTCCAGGGAAAACTTGTTGGTCTCCGACCATTGCGGCACCATATGCTCCACGAATATCTCATCGCAGATATCCCCGAAAGTATCGTAAAATTTTTTCTTATCGTCTTCCGCAAGGCCTTCGTCCACCACTTTAACGTATATCTTGCAATCCTTGCGCGCCTCGTAAAGGTCTTTGAGGTTGGCCGCGAATTTTGTCATATCCACGGCGACGCCGGTTATCTCCTTGTATTTTTCCGGGGTAAGGCCTTCCACCGAGATATTTATTCTGTCGAGGCCCGCGTCTATCATGGCTCTGTTCAATTTCGGATTCAGCAGGGAGCCGTTCGTAAACAGTTCTATTATTCCGGTCACGTTCCTGGACCTGACATAATCTATCATCCGCGGGAGTTCCGGATGCATGGTCGGCTCGCCATGAAGACCTATCTTAACCTTGCGGAACTTTTCCGGGAATTTAGCGGAATCGTCTATAATTTTTTTAAAAAGCTCCATTTTCATCAGTCCCCGTTTGAGACCTTTTTTCTTCATTCCTTCCTCGTCAGCCTGGAAGCAGAACTTGCATTTGAAATTGCAGAGGCTACAGATGTCTATATGCATGGAATAAGGCGTGCTCAGGGGAACGGCATTCTCCAGAACGCCTTTTTCAGAAGAATGGATGCGCGGCTGTATCTTAGCTTTCATATTTTTTCCTTTTCAAATCCGCCTGGCAATCTCTATTTTATTATCTTTGAGAATCGCTACGTCTATTCCCGGATAATCCTTTTCGAGTATTTTCAGAACTTCCCCCGGATAAAGGCCGGGGACCATAACTATCACCAAAGCCGGCGGCTCGGATTCGAGGCGCTCCGGAGCGGAAATCGGCAGATGCAGGACCGGGGTAAAACGGCCCTGCTTGAACCTGGCGGAATCTATCACGTAAGCCACGTCCTTGACCCCGCTGAGCGCCATAAGCGCCAGCGTTCTGTGTCCCGCCCCCCATACCGCCACTTTCTTCCCTCTGGAAGAATATTCGGAAACGAGGCGGCGAAAATCCTCCATAAGGGCCTCGACCTCTCCAAACTGCGCGGAAATATCTGTTTCCGGTCTTTTCCTCACCGTCACAGCCACGTCATTCTCTTCGTTGATCAGCCGGCAATCCAGCACCTCGAAGCCGTTGGCCTCGAAAGCGTGGGAAAGAGTTTTTTCGGTAAAATATGACAGGTGGTCGGCCACGAATTCATAAAAGGACCTGGTCTTAAGCAGGTAACCAAGGTTCGGCACGGTTACGAAGCCCGTCGCCGGGCCTGAGAGGTTGTCGGCTATGGCGCGTATAGCGGCTCCAGGCTCCGGAAGGTGTTCGAGATAGTTGAGACAGATAAAGGCGTCGAAAGGAGCTCCCTTTATCTCTTTCATTTCTCCTATGTAGCCCTGAATCAGTTCGCGTCCGGCCGTTCTGGCGGCGGAAACGGAGGCCGGAGAAAATTCCAGGCCGAAAGCTTTCATCCCCGCCTCCGCGATGACGTCCAGCATCTCCCCCTTTCCGCTTCCTATCTCGACAACCTTCGCTCCCTTAAGGCCGAATTTTTCCGAGAACTCTCTCATCTGCGCGAGCCTGGAGGCCCTGGACTTGCCTGACAGCGTAGCCGCCGTTATCACTTCCCGGAAGTAGTCCACCGGCTCCGAAGCGAGCTGGGTCAAACCGCAGGCCGAACAGGAGTATATATCGAGGGTTACCGGCTTGTCCGAAGAGAATTCGTTCTTTTCCGGGAAGAATTGGGCGGCTTTCGGCATGCCCTTGAGGATCAGGAGCGGTTTTGTGAAGAGTTCTCCGCCGCAAAGGCGGCATTTTCTGCTTTTCATATAATCAAGCGACAATAACGGCGCGGGCGCCGTACGCGGTCAGCCCCGCCCCACAAAAGAGGGGCCGTCCCGTCGCATAAAGAGCGACTGTCCCGTCCACAGGGGCTATGGGGAGTGGGACGTCCACATGGTTTATAAGGAGCGGGACGCCTTTCCCGAATATAAATTATACCAATTTTCATTTGGGGGAAAAACCAACCGGAAAAGGCGGCGCGAGTTTAAAACGCCGACGCGACAAAACAGGCATACCTGCCGTATAACACTTTTACCGTCCCGGACGGTAATTTGGTCAGCTTCCAAAAAACAGCCTGACACCCTGCTTTATAAGGGAACATTGAATTTATCCGCGTATTTACGCCAAAAGAGGCTTTCTGAGACTATCTTTTTCGCGGTACGGATGTATTGAAGCGCTTTTTCACGCTCTCCAAACTCTTCATAACATCTGGCGGCGTAATAATAACCGAAGGCATGGTCGTTTTTCGCCTTTATGGCGTTTTCAAATCCTTTCAGGGCTGTTTTATAATCACCCAGGCGAAGATCGCTGTTTTCCACGAAATTAAGCTCCAGATTCAGAGCGTACTCTTTTTCATGGATATATTCGACGTCAAAATCTTCCGTCTCGATGATCCCGCTTTTAAAACTGCAATCGATATAATCGCCCTTGAGATAATTCTTTTCAAGACATATCCCGAACATTTCGCTTCCCACGAGAGGCGTGGCGACGAGTATTATAAACCAGTTCGCGTTAATCGTCCTTAAAAACAATCTTGACTCCTCGATATCGGATTTCGTTTCCCCGGGAAAACCGATTAATATGTTCACCGTCGTATATATCCCCAGCTCGCGGCAATCGTCGACCACGCGTTTTACCACGGAAAGGTTCAGGGGTTTATGGATTATTTCCCTCAACACCCTCCCGCTCCCGGATTCTACGGGTAAAACGATATGATTGACGTCCACATCTTTGAGGTTTTCCAGCATTTTCCTGTCAAGGGCGTACATAGTCAATCCATTTTGAAAAACCGGGGTCATTCGCAGTTCCTTTATGACATTGATGATTTCAAGCGCTCTTTTTTTATTTGCCAGTAAATGGTCGTCCTGAAAAACGATTGTTTTAGCCTTGTAACAATCTTTCAAACGCGTGAGATCATCTTTGACGCGATTGAGGCTGTGATAACGCACTTTTCTTCCATGAACCGTATGCGACGAGCAAAAACAGCAACGGAAGGGACAACCCCTGGATGTCATAACATGGAAATTCTGTTTTTTCCCTTCAACGGCGGCATAAGCCGTTATCGCCGGATTTAAACCGTAATCATCCGGATTCAGAATAGAGTAATCAAAAAAGGGTATTTCATCAAGATTCTCTATAAAATCATGCCGGAACAATTGTCCGTTAAACGCTTTTTGGGGAGTAATCCAGGAAGAATTTTCTTTGAAATACCGCATTTTATCGCCGGCTTTCAACAAACCCAGCAAAGGTTTTTCCCCCTCGCCGAAGCACAGGGCGTCAAAAGCGTCGCTCTCCCCGAACATTTCCTTATACATATTCGTGGGAACCGCGCCGCCCGCGATTATGACAGAGCCGGGAGATATTTCACGACAGATTCGGGCGATATCCAGGACGCTTCTGTAAGCGGGAGTGAACAGCGCCGATATGGCTATTATGTCCGGAGAATAATCCGGCAGATTTTTTTCCAAAACGGACCGCCGGAAAAAATCCGCGAATGAAGAAAAACCGAAGCCGGACAGTTTATTCAGGAGGACGTTGAAATCCACTAACCTGGTTTCCGCCCCCGCGTATTTTTTGACATACGCGCTCAACGACAATACGCCTAAAGGCATGTCCGTATAAACATTTCCGTAACTGCCGGTCCCCTTTTTTACCACTCTCACATTGTCGGATGGCGTTATGAAATCGTCAAATGAAACGGCCGGCGGAACTATAAATAAAATTTTGCTCATTATCCCATGCCTCCATTCCCGCGCGCCCTATCACCCGGAGCCCGCTCTCCGGCCCTGCGCGATTTTTCATCCCGCCACGGAGGAACGCCGGCTTTCATTCTTTTTCCCCGGCCGCGTTCCAGGCGAAGCTTCATATAACCTGACATTTTTCAGGTTTTAGTCACCGGCCATTAATCACAAGCCGCGGAAGACCGGAGATATCCGGCAGCGTATAGTCCGGGGCCAGGGCGAGCAGTTTAACCGGATCGCCGTAGCCGTAAAGCGCCGCGGCGGCGGCTATCCCGTTATTTCTCGCGGCGAGAAGGTCGGTTTCCGTGTCCCCCGCCATGACGGCGGAACTTTTCCCGAAGCCTCTGCGTTTTATGAGAAGCCGGACCATCTCGTCCTTGGAAAGTTTCCCCCCCGGCTCTGAATCGGAGCAGATCACGGAATCAAAGAGATCTACGCCCAGTTTAAGGAGTATGGCCCGGGTGGGTTTAGAAGGCTTATTGGTAACCAGAAATATCTTAGCCCCGGAATCTTTTATCGCGGAAAGCGCCTCCCCGGCGCCCGGATAAAGGGTGGTCCCGGGGAAGCCGCAATCGTCGTAGTTCCTGCGGAAAGCCGCGGCGAGCTCGGCGACGTTTTCCCTGGAAAGCCCCGGATCTATCCCCAGAAGAATTTCCCTGAGCTGAAACCCTATAAGGCCGGCCGGCACCGCCGGTTCGCGGCCTGAAACTTCGGCAAAGGCTTTTTTAACTCCGGAAATAATGTCCGGAGCGGAATCCACCAGAGTCCCGTCCAGGTCCAAGAGTATGTTTTCGTATCTTTTAGACATTCGACCGGCTTTACCCCGTTTAGAAATTCAAGACTTTGGGGCCAAAACTTACACAGTCCCGGAACGACATTTTTTATTCCCCGTAGATTTCCAACGTGTCGCCCCGGGCGGACGGGACTTACTCGTACTTCCCGCCGGCCTCTTCTATGAGCTTCTTATACCGGCTTTCAAGCATGGTTATCCTATGCTCATCCTCGGCGTATATGCAGCCGTAAAAATTACGCTTGTTTTTCAGCCACATAAGCTCGAAACCTACGGCTTTCAGTATGCCGGCCGGAGCTTTTTCCCCCAGCGCCCCGGGACACTGAAAAAGCACCTTACGGGTTTCATACCTGTCCAGGAGGCCGGGAGGCAGGCGGTTAAAAAAAGGCAGGGAGGCTCTGGAAACGCCGCCCCCGATGACGCATTCCATTTTCTTTTTCTTGGCCTTTAGGAACAGTTCTTTCGTTATCTCAAAGATTTTCTCGGAGTTAACGTCGTCGCGGGTAAGGTCCAGCGAGCCGGTAAGGTCCACGCGGCCCAAGACTATCCCGTCCAACTCTCCCAGATTTTCCAGCTCGAGCATCTCGTCGAATGTCTTGACCGCTGAGCGGGTTTCCACGTTTATCAGCAGGGAAACGTCGGCTATTTCGTCCTTCGGGAAAGCCATTTTGGCGGCGCCAAGGTATTTTTTGAGGGCGTAAGCCGATTCTATCATGGGCGCCACTATCCTGGTGACGCCTATGGACCTCGCGTCGTACATATCTTTAAGAGCCTCGCAGCCGCCTATCTTTATCGTCAGGTCCAGCCCGGCGCGAGTCACCACTTCTTTCAGACGCAGCGCTTCCTCGAGGCGGGTCCCTTCGGCCTCGAATTCGGCTTTTATACCTGCGACATGGTGATTCTCCTTTAAATCCTTCAGCGCGTCCACCATAGTTCTTTCCAAAGCGTTCATAAAAACCTCCTTTTCAGCCGATAATATTTTCCTCGAACTCTTTCCTGTCCAGGAAAGGCCACATATCCTCCAGCGGTTTGGAAACCATCGTCCCGTCCGCTTTCTTCTCGGAAGACAGTTTGGGCATGAACTTGTAATCCGCCGGGAGCCTGACGTCGCAAAGAGCCGGGCCCTCCGACGCCATTACCTTTTCTATTTTTTCACGCATTTCTCCGGCGGAGGTTATAACCGCCGTATAAAGGCCGAAAGCCTCTCCAAGCCTCGCGAAATCCGGAAAACCCACCCCTGAAGAAGGGCCGCAGGCCACGAGGCGGCCCTGGAAAAAATTTTCCTGGGTTTGTTTTATGGAAATATATCCGCCGTTATTCAGAACAAAGATCTTTACCGGAAGCTTGTAGTGCGCTACCGTAGCCAATTCCTGCAAATTCATCATTATACTGCCGTCCCCGGCCAGGCAGACGGTTTTTTTACCGCCGGAGCCCAGGCAGGCGCCTATCGCCGCCGGCAGGTCATATCCCATAGAAGCGCAGCCGGAATTAAAAAACATCTTTTGCCCTTTTTTCACTATTCCCGCCTGAAAAAGACAGACGCAGGCCGAACCATTGCCGGACACGACCGGAACATCGGGGGAAAGAAGGCCGGTAAGCTCATGGATGAAATGATAAGGGCTCACTCCTTCCTTCAGCTTCTTATATTCCTCCAGCACCACCGGGTATCTGGCGTTCCTTTCCCGGCACCAGGCCAGCCAGCCGGAAAAATTTCCAACCCCTTCCCGCGGCAGAATTCCCAGCAGGCCCTCGATAAAATCCTTGACGTCTGCGTTTACCGCCAGGTCAGGCTTTACCGTCGGCTTTTTAAGTTCCGCCGGGTCTATATCCACGATTATTTTTTTAGCCCGGCGGGCGAAATTCCCCCAGTCATAGCTCACCTGCCGGATATTATTGCGGCTCCCGAGCGAGACGACCAGGTCGGCGTTCTGGAGCGAGAAATTCCCTCCTCTCGTCCCCACCGTTCCTATCCTCCCGGCGAACCAGGGGCTTTCGTCGGGCACGAGGTCGAAACCGGCGAAGGTGGCCAAAACGGGTATTTTCAACGCGTCGGCCAGTTTTTCGAAAGCGGCCTCAGCCCCGGCCAGGCGTATGCCGTGGCCGGCTATCAGCGCCGGACGTTTCGCGGCGCGCAGCATTTTCAGTGTCTCTGAGATCTTTTCCTTAAGGCCGGGCGTTTCCGGTTCCGGCTCCGGCTCGCAGGAAGGGAGTTTAGTCTCGTCTATCAGAGCCGCCTGAACGTCGAACGGTATATCCAGCCACACCGGCCCGGGCCGTCCCGTGGTCGCCAGACGCACCGCTTTATCCAGCGCGCGCTTCACCTCGAGGGGGTCGGTAAGCAGATAAGAGAACTTCGTTACCGGCCTCACTATATCCGTTATGTTTATTTCCTGGTCGCCCAGCTGCCTCAGCCCGGCTTCGGGGCACGAAGCTATGGTGGTCTTGAATTTTACCTGTCCTGAAATATAAAGCGCCGGGATGGAATCCAGCCACTGGCCTATTACTCCCGTAAGCGCGTTGGTCCCGCCGGGGCCGGTGGTAACGACGGTCACGCCCAGCTTGCCTGAAACACGCGAATACCCTTCCGCGCCTATGGCCGAAGCCTGTTCATGATGGCTGCAGAAATATTCCAGCCCGGGGCATTTGCCCACGGCGTCGTTAAGATGCATGGCGCCGCCGCCCGAAATCATGAAAACGCGGCTCACGCCGTGTTCGGTCAGCCGCCTGGCGACATAATCAGCGAGTCTTATCATATTTTCCCCTGCCTTAAATTTTAACGCTCAAACCGTCTTCCGCCGCTTTTACCGCCGGGAAGATACGGCGCGCGGTTTCCAGCGCCCGCTTCCTGTCCTTTTTCCCCCGATACTTGTCGGCCGCGAAATGGGTCAGGACCAGTTTATGCGCCCCGGCCTCTTTGGCCAGCCGCGCGGCCGTTTCGGGATTGAAATGCGGCCAGCCGTCGTTCTTTTCTCCCTTGCGGTAAGAACATTCCGTTATCAGCAAATCCGCTCCCCGCGCCAGCTTCAGGGCGTTGGGGCAATACCCGGTGTCGGTCACATAAGAAAGCGTTTTCCCCTCTATCCGGAACCTGAAACCCGAAACCGGGTCGGTATGCTTCAGGGGGAGAGTTTCGACCCCGAAAGGGAACCGCTCTTTCCCCGGCAACCAGGCGAATCCCGCCTTATAAGGCAAACCCTTTAGAGGCACGGTATAGGGCTTCGCCAGGAACCTTTCCAGCTCTTTTTTATAAACCCCGGACACTATTATCTTAAGGCCCTTTTTAAAATTGAATTTTGCCAGAGTGTGCAGGCCGGTTATATGGTCCAGATGCAGATGGCTTAAAAAAAGATAGACCGGCTTTTTAAAATCGCAGTACTTGTCCAGTTTCGCCAGCCCGCTTCCAGCATCCAATATCAGGTCGAACTCCCGGCATTTAACCAGCGTAGAGACCGTATCCCCCGTTTCCGTGTCGTACCAGCCGTTGGTCCCCAAAAAGATCACTTGAAGACTGGAGGATTGGAGGACTGGAGGACTGGCTTTTGAATCCCGTTTTTTCATATTTTTATCAATTTTTGCTGTGTTGTCAGCTTCCTATCTTTTGCCAATCTTCTAATCTTCCAATCCTCTACATATTCCCTTATCTGTCTTCTGCAGACTTCGAGCATATCCTCTTTCGCCTGATACGCCCTGACCCAGTCCGAGATACTATCCAGCGCCCTGCCTATCCCCCACCTGGGGGTCCAGCCGAGCTCTCTGCGGGCCATAGTCGAATCCAGTTTCAGGTAGCGGGCCTCGTGAGGATGGCGGCCCTTCGATATTGTGTAACCTTTGTTACATTCGAATTTCCCCAAAAGCCTCTTTGCTATCCATTCCACGTCCATGGCGTCCCGCTCCGAAGGCCCGAAATTCCAGGCGCGGGAGAATTTTCCCCCTTTCGTATAAAGCTTCTCGCAAAGCGCGAGGTAGCCGCTTAACGATTCCAGCACGTGCTGCCAGGGCCTTATTGAGCGGGGATTTCTTATAAAAACCGGCTTCTTTCCCAGGATAGCTCTCACGATATCCGGCACAAGGCGGTCCTGCGCCCAGTCCCCTCCCCCTATCACGTTGCCGGCGCGGGCGGTAGCGAGGGCCACGCAGTGGCCGGAAGCATGGAGGCGTGGAGGCGTAGAGGCGTGGTGACGGCCCGGGAGAAAATAATTGTCGGGGTTGAAAAAGGAGTTCCTGTAGGCGGAAGTCACCAGTTCTGAACAGGCCTTGCTCGATGAATAGGGGTCGTAGCCGCCGAGAGGTTCCCCTTCTTTATAACCTTTAAGCCTTTCCTTGTTTTCGTAGATCTTGTCCGTGGTAACGTTCAAAACCGCCCTGCAGCCGCCGGCCAGCCTTACCGACTCCAGCAGATTCGCCGTTCCCATGACGTTCACTTCGTAGGTTTCCCTCGGTATGACGTAGGAATCCCTTACTATAGGCTGGGCGGCCATATGAATGACTATATCCGGTTTTACCAGTCTTATCCGCTTCGAAAGCGAATTAAAATCCCTTATGTCGGCTATGGTATTGCCGGCCAGGAGCTTGCCCAGACGGCAATCCTCGAAAAGACTGGGTCTGGTAGGAGGCTTCAGGGCGTAGCCGTAAACTTTGGCGCCGAGCGCGTCCAGCCAGATAGTGAGCCACGAGCCCTTGAAACCGGTGTGGCCGGTCAGGAAGACCCGCTTCTTCTGCCAGAAGCGTGAGGCGGAAGCATGGAGGCGTGGAGGCGTGGAGGCGTGGGAACGCTGATATGTGGAAATATTTTTATTTTTCATCGCGGTATAATTTGCTCCTTAAAGCATTCATCATTTTGCCAAGAGATTGAATCTCAAGCTTAACCTCTTCATCATTCCCGATATAACCCAAGTCTTTACATATGTCCAATATGGCGTCGACTTCACAAAGAGAAGCGTATGATATGTTCATGAAATTTAAAAATTCCTTCCTCGTTTTACGGTTTCTTCCTTCGGCTATATTGAGAGAAACCGACACTACGGCTCTTTTGATCTGCTGCTTTAAATTGTATTCTTCGGAAGAAGGCATTTTATCGGCAATCGCATAAACTTTTTTTATTAGTTTTACGCTTTCGCCCCAGATTCTTAAATCTTTATGCAAACCTATCGCCATTTTTCCTCTGAACTTCCACCTCTCCACGCGTCTACACTTCCAATTTGCCACTCTGCCACGCATCTACTTTGCCGTCTTTGCTAATCCTCTATTCCTCTATTCTTCCAATCCTCGGTTGTTCACTTCCAAACTTTCCACGGCGCTTTACCTAAATCCCACATTTTTTCCAGGTCCGTTTTGTCCCTCAGGGTATCCATGCATTTCCAGAAACCGGGATGTTTATACCCCGCTATCTGGCCGGCCTTGGCCAATTTTTCCAGGGGCGCCCGCTCCCAGATGGAAGCGTCGCCCTTTATATATTTAAAAATTTCCGGTTCCAGGACGAAAAATCCTCCGTTTATCCAGGCGCCGTCCCCTTTGGGCTTTTCCATGAAAGACCCGACGCCGCCGTTTTCGTCTATTTTCAGCGAACCGAACCTCCCCAGCGGCTGTATGGCCGTGACGGTCACGTATTTTTCGTTCTTTTTGTGAAAAGCGAGAAGTTCTTTAGGGTCCACGTCGGAAACCCCGTCGCCGTAGGTCAGCATAAAAGTGCCGTTCACGTATTTCTCTATCCTTTTTATCCTGCCCCCGGTCATGGTGTTGACGCCGGTGTCCACGAGGGTTATCTTCCAGGGCTCGGCCTCGGAATGATGAACGTCTATCTTGTTGTTTTTTATGTCTATGGTGACGTCGGACTGGTGCAGGAAATAATTCGCGAAATATTCCTTTATCAGGTAGCCTTTGTAGCCCAGGCAGATTACGAAATCATTGAAGCCCCGGCTGGAATAACCTTTCATTATGTGCCAAAGCATCGGTTTCCCGCCTATTTCCACCATAGGCTTGGGTTTTAATTCGGTTTCCTCGCTCAGTCTCGTTCCCAATCCGCCCGCCAGTATCACGACTTTCATATATAAACCTCCTTCTTAAATACCGTGATTCGTGAATCGTGAATCGGAATCCGCAAAAATCAAAGACAGATTTTAAGTCCCGAGTTACGGATTACGGATCACGGGTTACGGCTTTTTTCCCTTGACAAACTTTTCTATCGTTTCGGCGACATAAGCCATCATTTCCGCCGTAAGCCCGGGATAAGTACCCAGGAAAAAAGAATTATTCATTACGAAATCCGTATTTTTCAGGTCTCCGGCTATCCTTTTGTTTATTCCCGCGTAAGCCGGCTGCTTTATGATATTTCCCGCGAAAAGATTCCTGGTCTCTATGTTCGCGGCCGCGAGGAAATCCACGAGCTGATTCCTGGTGAAAGGGGCGTCCGCTTTGACCGAAACCGGGTAGGCGAACCAGGCCGGGTCCGAATTTTCAGAGGCGCGGGGCAAGATGAAATATTTTTCTAATTTTCCGAAAACCTCGGTCCATTTGACGAAATTGGCCTTTCTGGCCTTTATAAAACCGGGCAGTTTTTCTATCTGCGCCACGCCTATTGCGGCCTGCATATCCGTGACCTTAAGGTTGTAGCCTATATGGGAATAGACGTATTTATGGTCGTAGCCCGTAGGGAGGTCGCCGTATTTGCCTGAAAAACGCTTGCCGCAGGTGTTGTTCTCTCCGCCCTTGCAGTAGCAGTCCCGGCCCCAGTCCCTTATGGAAACTACCGCCCTCGCTATCTCGTCATTATTGGTAAAAACCATCCCGCCTTCGCCCATGGTCATATGATGGGCGGGATAGAAAGAGCAGGTGGCGACATGGCCGAAAGTACCGACATGCTGGAAAACCGGAGGCGTAGAGGCGTGGAGGCGTGGAGGCGTGGCAGCGGATAAATACCGACTGCCGAGGGCGTCGCAGCAATCCTCTACCACCCACAGGCCGTATTTCTTAGCGAATTCCATCACCTTGTCCAAATCGAAAGGATTGCCCAGCGTATGGGCTATCATTATCGCTTTGGTTTTGGGGCTCAAAGCCTTTTCGAGCTCTGAAACTTTTATATTATAAGTCCCAAGCTCCACGTCTATGAAAACGGGGATCAGGCCGTTCTGTATTATCGGATTCACGGTGGTGGGAAAGCCGGCCGCGGCCGTTATGACCTCGTCACCGGGTTTCAGTCTTTCCCCCCCCAGCAGGCGGCTTGTAAGAGCGGTAAGGGCCAGCAGATTGGCGGAAGAGCCGGAATTGACGAGCATGGCGTATTCCACGCCGACGAACTCCGCGAAGCGCCCTTCGAATTCCTCGGAATACCTGCCGCTGGTGAGCCAGAAATCCAGGCTCGAATCCACCAGCAGCTGCAGTTCTTTTTCGTCGAAAACCCTGCCGGC